>Ga0265297_10004873_pt1 | contig 21277 bp, 19 predicted proteins | sample Munlanlwell13791_FD_192502 | JGI IMG/M metagenome (GOLD analysis project Ga0265297, IMG submission 192502) | Leachate microbial communities from a municipal landfill in Southern Ontario, Canada - Leachate well 137-91 | ecosystem: Engineered > Solid waste > Landfill > Unclassified | place...
CCATCGAAATATGTAATACCCCAGAAGCAGGCTTAGCAACATGATGGGTATCCGTCCTAAAAGTAATATAGTATCGGCAGGAATCAAATTATGGTAAATGAAGTCCTTGGCAAAGCGCCATTCGTCATATCCATCCCACGCCGGTGATGAAAAAGGACTGGAAACCTTATCGCCGAGAGCAACGAGTGGTAAGGCCGCTAATTCCTTAATAAATGGAGGGTGTTCGGTGTTCATGCGGAAGTCCCTTTTCATCCAGTAACTGTATCCGGCAGCCAGATGCACGCCCTCATCAATGGTCTGGTTTTCTTGAACAGATGAAGTAATTTCCAGCAGTAAAAGGATCAGCAGCAGACCACTGACAAATATTATTTTATGTTTTTCCAAAAACGAACTCATCGACAGGACGCAAATAAAAATAATTTTCTTTTTTCTGAATACATTCAGGACAAGGTGGTAGTATGTCTCGTGAGCGCCGCTCTACTGATTAATGTCGGTGAATGGCTTTACTTGTGGTTTACAATTCCGAGATCATCAGGCACAATCTTTCTGCATTATAACATTTTTTTCGGCATTGATCTAATTGGTTCATGGTACCAGATTTATCTCATGCCCTTTTCCGCATTATGCATTATTCTCATCAATCTCTATGTCAGTTTCAAGTTTTATCCGAGCAACAGGGTATTTGGCATCACCTTGATTTCATTTAGCCTTTTCCTAGTCTTACTGGCCGGTCTTGCAATATTACTCATTGTCAGGCAAAATATTTGATATGAATTTTACCGAAAATTTCGACATTATTAAAATTTTTCTTTTAACTACTGTTGCGTTCTGTATTACCTTTGCCTGGACACCTTTATTGACCCATTTTTTATATAAGTACCGTTTAGGGAAAAAAATCCGTCCCGAACAGGAAACGCCGGTTTTTTCGAAAATGCATCAACAAAAAAGCGGAACGCCTACAATGGGAGGCATACTGATTTGGCTCAGTACGTTGTTTTTAGCCCTATTATTTTATGTTTTGAAATACACATTTCATATAGAATTTTTGGAAAAAATAAGTTTCCTCACGAGGCCCCAGACGCTGCTCCCCCTTGGTGCATTAGTGGCTTCAGCTATAGTTGGACTTGCTGACGATTGGCTCAATATTAAGGGTGTGGGCTCTACAGGCGGGGGCTTACGGATCAGGATAAAGCTTCTGTTATATTTATTAATCGCCATTGTTGGTGCGTACTGGTTTTATTTCAGGCTTGACTGGACTACGCTCCATCTTCCTTTCATCGGAAATTATGACATCGGTATATGGTATATCCCATTTTTTATATTTATCATTGTAGCTACCGCTTTCTCAGTAAACGAAATTGACGGCCTTGACGGGCTTTCCGGGGGGACGTTATTGGCTGCTTTTGGGGCATACGGAGCCATTGCTTTTGCCCAGGGCAAAACCGAATTAGCGGCATTTTGCGGAGTTATTATCGGTGCCTTATTGGCATTCTTATGGTTCAATATCAATCCAGCCAGATTTTTTATGGGCGATACAGGATCGATGTCATTGGGCGTTACGCTTGGAATCGTGGCCATGTTGACAAATGCCGCTCTGTTATTACCGGTGATTGGTCTATTGTTTATGGTTACCTCTCTGTCGGTCTTGATGCAAATTTTCTCCAAAAAAGTTTTTAAGCAAAAGATGTTTTTTTCGTCGCCATTGCATCACCACCTGGAAGCAAGCGGCTGGACCGAGCCAAAAATCGTCATGAGATATTGGATTATTGCCGGCGTCACAGCAGTTGTCGGTGTGATAATTTTCCTTATTGATAAGACTTAGGCAATGAAACACCCTGATTATTTTCGGAAACGGGTAACGGTCATGGGCCTTGGCCTGCATGGTGGAGGCGTTGCTGTGACGCAATGGTTGGTCAAGCAAGGTGCAAACGTTACGGTAACCGACTTGCGCGATGCTCGTACACTTCGTCAGTCTCTAGATGTGTTAAAAAAATTGCCAGTTCGTTTTGTCTTAGGCGGCCATCGTAATCGAGATTTTATTCAAACTGACTGCATTATAAAGAATCCCGGCGTACCGACGACATCGCCGTATATCCATATCGCCCGCCAGCACCATATCCCCATTGAAACTGACATTTCAATTTTTTTAAAATTGGTAAAAAATCAAATCATCGCCGTAACCGGCACTAAAGGAAAATCAACGACCACGGCGCTGATCACACATATTCTTAAGACGGCAGGGCTTTCGCCATTCATGGCGGGAAATATCAGAATTTCACCATTGACAATATTAGACAGAATAACTCCTCATTCTCCAATTATATTGGAATTATCCTCATGGCAGCTGGAAGATATTGAGCATCTGCATTGGTCGCCTCACATTGCCGTTTTGACCAATATCATGCCTGATCACCTAAACCGGTACCCGTCATATGCCTCGTACGCAAAAGTAAAATCACTTATTTGTAAATACCAGACTGATAAGGATATTTTCATATTTTCTGATGATTTTCCCATTATCCGTTCTTTAATAAAAAACGTGAAATCCAAAAGGGTAATATTCACCACGACAGCAAAACCAGGCGCAGATTTGTTTATTGAAAAAAATAGTATTTTTACAAAAAAGCAAAAAACTAGGATCATTGACTGTAAAAAGATTACATTTCCTGGAGGCAGTAATTATGGCAATTGCTTAGCGGCAATAGCGGTCGCTTTAACCTTGCGTATTTCATTGGATAGCATCAGAAAAGCGCTTACAACATTCCAGGGCGTGCCTGGCCGGTTGGAACCCATCAGATCAATTCATAATGTGTCATTCATCAATGATACCGCCGCTACCACTCCGGACGCGACCCTGTCCGCACTGTCTGCACTAGGACGCGCCATAATATTGATTGCCGGCGGATCCGATAAAAAGCTTTCTTATAAGGAACTGTCCTGTCAAGTCAGGAAGCATTGCGATTATATTATTTTATTGCCCGGTACAGCTACTCAAAAAATGATCAGGGAACTGGAGCACGCGGGTTTTCATGATTATAAGATGGCGCATTCCATGAATCGGGCAGTCCGAGAAGCGTGGAAATTAGCTGGGGAGCATTCATCGAAATATGTCGTTTTATCACCTGGCGCAGCCAGTTTCGGTCTTTTTAAAAACGAATTTGATCGCGGTGATCAATTTACTGCATACGTTAAAAATATTTAATTTACATGGTCGCTTCTACCCATAAACCTGATTATCCTCTTTTAGCCACCATCGTGGTATTAGTTATATTCGGCTTAGTAATGCTGGCTTCTGCCAGCTGGGTTCTTGGATTCGAAAAATTCAATGATAGTAACTATTACGTCAAGCACCAATTGCTCTATGGCGTCCTGATCGGCGGTTTGGCCCTATTAGTGACCCTAAAAATTGACTATCATAGATGGAAAAAATTGGCTTTTGCTTTCATGTCCATCACTATCATCCTTTTGTTGGCTGTTTTAATCCCAGGACTTGGTTTTGGCTACGGCGGCGCTAACCGGTGGGTATCGCTTGGGCCGCTTGTTTTACAGCCGACGGAGCTGTTAAAATTAGTTTTTATCCTGTATTTGGCTACGCTGTTTTCAAAGAATATCGAGGGCATCAAGGAAACGGCGTACGGCTTAATGCCTTTTTTAATTATTTTAGGATCATTAGTTTTTCTGATCATGCTGCAGCCTGATATGGGGACCATGATTACTATCGCCATTACCGCGTTAGTTATTTTTTTCGTAGCTGGCGCACCGTTAAAGCATTTAGCCTGGATTGTCTTGGGCGCATCAGGATTAATGCTAGCACTGATAAAAATCGCACCGTACCGTGCAGCCAGGCTGACCGTTTTTCTCAACCCGGCACTGGATCCGCAGGGAATAGGGTACCATATTAACCAGGCGTTGATGGCTATCGGTAGCGGGGGAATTTTCGGTTTGGGATTCAACCATTCCCGTCAAAAATATCTGTATTTACCTGAAGTGACCGGAGATTCAATTTTTGCTGTCATTACGGAAGAATTAGGTCTGATTTTTTCGTTATTACTTATCGTGCTGTTCCTGATAATACTGTATCGCGGGATAAAAATAGCAAAAAACGCGCCTGATATTTATGGACGGCTCATCGCCACCGGGATAACAGCCTGGATCGTCATCCAGGCATTTATCAATATTGGAGCCATGGTCACCTTATTGCCTTTGACCGGCATCCCATTGCCATTTGTGAGTTACGGGAGTTCAGCTCTCGTGACAACATTAGCTGGTATCGGCGTTTTGTTAAATATTTCAAAGCAAACGAAAACATGAGAATATTGTTAACCGGCGGCGGTACGGCCGGGTCCGTATCACCATTATTATCAATCTATAGTGCGCTTAAAGCCCAATATCCTGATGGCGATTTTTTATTTATTGGAACACGTTTCGGCAATCCGGAAAAAGAGATGGTGCGCGGCCAACATATTACCTATCGGTCAATTTTTTCGGGAAAATTCCGAAGATATTTTGACTTTAGGAATATTTCAGACATCTTCTTGCTGTTAATCGGCTTTGTACAGTCACTGTTTATTATATACTCGTTTAAACCGGATTTGATAATCAGCGCTGGAAGTTTCGTTTCCGTTCCGGTCATCTGGGCCGGCTGGGCGTGGCAGCGAAAAATCCTTATCCATCAGCAAGACATCAGGCCGTCATTATCAAATATATTAACCATGCGGCTGGCCACTGCAATTACGGTCAGCTTTAAGGATTCGTTAAAATATTTTCCACCGAAAAAAAGCATCTACACCGGCAACCCGGCAAGATTTAGTGCTGATAGGCAGTCAGTAATCATTCCCTCAGATTTGCATGATAGGCCAATACTACTTTGTATTGGCGGGGGGACCGGTTCCGTTTTTATAAATTCTTTCGTTTCCCGTAATATCGCAGAGCTCACTTCCCGGTATCGGGTAATCCATATTGCCGGCCAGGATAAGATACCGCCCGTAACAGCGAATCAGTGGTATCGATGTATCAGCTTTGTCACCGATGAAATGGGGCAAATCTTGAAGAAGGCAGACATGGTATTGAGCCGAGCCGGTTTATCGACATTGACGGAATTGTCAGCTCTCGGGAAAGCTGCAATAGTCATTCCGCTGCCCCATTCGCATCAGGAAGATAATGCCAGGTATTTCGCCGAACGTCATGCGATTATTCACATGGATCAGGACTCTACAACAGACAAGCAACTATTACAAGCTATCCATGAATTGATGTCGGACCAGGGTGCACGTGATAAACTGTCAAAATCAATTTCAGTGGTGATGAAAAAAGATTCGTTATCTGGTATGATGAAGGTAATAAATGGGATTCTTGGGTATGGAGCTCCAAAAAATTAAGCATGTACATTGCATCGGCATCGGAGGCATCGGCGTGTCAGCCATTGCCAGATTGATGGTTTTTTTTGGCAAAGAGGTCTCGGGAAGCGATTTATCGGAATCCACCCTCACTCAAAAGCTCATCAAAGCTGGCGTGCGCATAACGTATGGCAAGCATCAAGCAAAAAATATTCCAGCACAGACCGACCTTGTCGTGTATTCAAATGCTATCCCAGTTTCAAATCCCGAATTTAATTTCGCGAAAACACACAACATAACCCGGTTAAGCTATCCGGAAATTCTTGGGGAACTTTTAGCGCACCATATTCCGATAGTAATTTCCGGAACGCATGGCAAAAGCACGACATCGGCAATGTTGGCTTCAATATTTATCACCGCCGGACTTGACCCTTGGGCGGTTATCGGAACGCGGCTGAATTTTAGGGATTTTGATGAAAATGTCAGGGTCGGATTGGGTCGGCACTTTATTGTGGAGGGCGATGAATACCGTGCTGCTTTTTTAAATTATCAGCCGTTTGGATTAATCATCAATAATATTGAATCAGATCACCTTGACTTTTATAAATCATACAGCGATATACTGAAGACTTTTAAAAAACTTATTGCTTCGGTTCCTCGCAGCGGCTTTATTGTGGCAAACGCAGACGACCCGAACGTAATGAAAGCTCTCGCGTCAGCAAAAAGTCGGGTGATAACTTTTGGCTTAACTCAGGGTGATTATCAGGCAACGCACATTCTGCAACATGGAGAATTGACCAGATGTAGCATTAAAGGTCCCGAAAGGTTTGACATTGCCTTGCGTGTACCCGGCATACATAATGTAAAAAATGCCCTGGCCGCCACAGTCATGTCGATTGTTTTCCAGATCCCTCTTGAAAAAATTAAGCAGGCATTATTAGAATTTCCCGGCGTATGGAGGCGTTTTGAAATTAAGGCCGATATACATGGGACGATAATAATCGACGATTACGCCCATCATCCGACTGAAATCAGGGCAACATTATCAACGGCAAGAAAAATCTATAATGACAAAAAAATATGGTGTATTTTCCAGCCCCATAGCGTAGATCGGACAACGTATTTATTCGATGATTTTGCGGCAGCCTTTGCTGATTGCGATCAGGTGATCCTCATGGACATTTATCAGGTTGCTGGCCGCGACCATGGGACGCATAAAACAGTCGAACAGCTGGCAAAAGCGATTAGAGACACCGGCCAATCAGTGATGGTAATAAAACAGACGGATGAAATCCTCAAATACTGTAAAAATAACGTTACCGGCAATGACGTCATTCTTACGGTCGGAGCGGGTACGGTAACGGAATTGAGCGATAGATTACTAAAGGCTCTATAATAAAAAAAGCCAAGTTATGCACTTGGCTTACTTTCCGGCGATTCCTTGGCGATGACCATAATAACGTCTCCCGCTAATACGGCGGTCGGTGATTTGTCGTCGTCCGACTCCACCTGGAAGCTGTAGACATTGTATAATCCGTCAGCCCTCACTTCATGAGCTTCACCTTGACTGGAAACAACGGTAAACAGAATGTCACCGACAGTGACGATGTCAAACCACCAGTGTTTCCTCCCGCGACTAGGGTGGACCGGATACATAACATGTCCATTGCACGGCGCGTAGACCGGAATTTTCTCGTATCGGATCCATTCATCTCCTTGCCAAAGCCATAAATATCGTGCTTCTCGAATTTTCAGTTTACCGCTGAAACGTGGCGGCTCGATCAGTAAAAATTCATGGCACGAATCGCAATCTGGCGAGATCATCGGTCGCTGGTGTTGGGGCAGATGATCACTACCCGATAGTACATCGGGTGGGGGTTTTTCCTTAGGATTAAGCGAAAAGCAAACCGAGGACCTGCCGTACCAGGTCGAAATTTCAATGTCCAACGCTGTCATGACGGCTTCATCCTGGGCAGCCTGTATGATCCGTTGGACCGGAAGATGATGGAAGCGCAATAGGAGTATAATTACTGCAACCGCAACGAAACATGCGATGACTGTAGGTATATAAAGGTACATTGTTCCTCCGAACGTATAAATTGACTGGCTATCTCTATCCGCACCCTAACAAACTATGCTAAAATGTCAATATATGGATGCAACACTAGCCAGATTAAAGAAAAAACTGCCAGGTATTACGTCGAATGTCAGCTTGTCTAAATATACAAGTTTTAAAATTGGCGGTCCAGCCAAGTATTTTTTTATCGCTAAAAATTCTCAAGGGGTCATTCTGTCGGTTAAAGCTGCAAAAAAAGAACACATTGAATATTTTATTTTAGGAAGCGGTACGAACGTATTGATTTCTGACAAAGGATTTGACGGTTTGGTTATCAAAATGGAGAACAACTCTATAAAGTATGCTGGCCCGTTAGTCACCGCAGAAGCAGGCACTCCTTTGCAAAAACTAGTTCATGATACAGCTCAAAAAAATTTATGTGGTCTTGAGTTTTTGGCCGGTATCCCAGGTACAGTCGGCGGTGGAGTGGCGGGCAATGTCGGAACGCCTGACGAATGGATTGACAAGCATTTGACAAAAGTGGATATACTCAATATTAACGGTGAAACTGAAAGCATACTGAAACCCAATTGTGATTTTTCTTACCGATTTAGCCGCTTTAAATATGATAATCAGGACATCATTTTATCGGCTACCTGGCAACTGAGCCAAGGCAGCAAATCAGAAATTCAATCCAGAATACAATCTTATATAAAAAAGCGCGGCCATCAACCCGTTGGTTTGCCGTGCGCTGGATCAATTTTTAAGAATCCGCCGGGCGAAAAAGCTTGGAAGCTCATCGACCAGCTCGGCTTGCGGGGGAAGCGAATCGGCGGAGCAAAAGTATCTGATCAGCATGCGAATTTTATTCTGAATGACGGCCATGCGACGGCGGAAGATGTAATAATTCTGATCAGTTACATTAAGCAGCAGGTCAGGGATACGCTTGGCATACAGTTGCAGGAAGAAATTAAGTACGTCGGTTTTTAAATTGTTATCTTGCGGTATTCTGCAAATAGTTTTAAAATATATCCATATGTATTATGTGGATAACTAATTTTAATTATCATGACACAAAAGATTCTTGATGCAAAGGTTGGAACAAACAATGAAAAAAAACATGAAAACCAAAATACTATTTCAAATACAGAATTAAGTGAAAAAGAAGAACCTGAGGATGAAAAATCAATTGAAAGCATTGCTGACGAGCCGGTTGTTTACCGAAAAATTCTAAAAAAAGCAAAACACCTCTGGAAATTGGGGAATAAGAGTTTTAATACCCACTACTTTGATATAAACGTAGATGGGGAGCTTATAGTACGGGAAGGAAATTATCAATATAACATTCGTTCATTAATCGAAAAATACGGGAGTACTTTGGAGATATTTTTTCCATTTATCTTGAAGGAAAGAATAGAGGATTTAATAGATCTCTTCAGGTTATTCATCAAATATTACAAGTACCGTGGTAAGTTTTACTATCATTTTCCGATGAAAGTAAACCAAAACAAAGAAAATATTCTTTCCCTCGTCACTGAAGGAGCAAATTTGGAAGTAGCATCAAGCAATGAATTGTCGCTGGTAAAAAAGTTGTGGCAGCAGGGCAGTTTCCATTCGGGAATAAGAGTCATGTGTAATGGACCAAAAACAAAAAATTATTTGGATCTTATCGATGAATTATACAACAATAATCTGACTATCGTCCCGATTATTGAACATATTGACGAGATGCAATATTTAAAGAATTTTAAAGGAGACGTCGGCATAAGGGCTGACTTGAATGTCCGCGTTTCTTCACACTGGGACAAGAAAATAAATCGTTTCGGATTTTTGCCGGAAGAAATCTTGAAAATGGGGAAAATCCGAAATTTAAAAGTCCTGCATTACCATATCGGTTCCCAGATAGAATTTTCTCAGGATATATTGTCTCCGATACAAAAGGCGATGGAATTGTATGTAAAGATAAAAATGAATAATCCAACGCTCGATACAATAAATATCGGGGGAGGAATGCCAATACCGTATGATCGAACAAACCAATATGGCGTGGAAAATATTATTAAAAATACTATTCGCCTTATACAAAGGATTGCTGACAAGAAAGACATGCCTCATCCTAATATAATATGCGAATGGGGACGTTATGTGGTTGCCCCATCTCAAATAACTATTTTTAAAGTAATCGGAGAAAAGAAAATTCTTAAAGGGAATGCGAAAAAATGGTATTTAATGGATGGATGTCTGATTAATGACTTACTTGATACGTGGGCAATCAGACAAAAATGGCACGTTATACCAGTCAATAATCTGTTTACAAAGCATTTTTCCAGAACCTGGATCGCCGGTTCATCGTGCGATTCGGACGATAAATACATCAACCACGGCAGCTATATCCTGTTGCCAAGCCTGCAGCACCTCAAAGGTGATCGTTCCTTGTACATCGCGTTTTTAGATACGGCTGCCTACCAGGACGCATTGGCATCTCACCACTGTTTGCTGTCAAATCCGGCACGGATCAGCGCACAAAACGGTGAAACACAACTTATCCGTCGACATGAAACCGCGGATGATGTGGGGAAAATTTTCGGCTGGTAATTATTATCATATGGCCATAGATAATCGCAACAGAAAAGAATTTGGAACCGGCTTCAACCATGGTTTTACCCCGCTTGAATCGTTAGATATCAATACCGTTAACGATGCCGATGAGATGCTGTCGGCTATGTCGAAAACGTCATTTGGCGGGAGGACTTTAGGTGACGCCGCGACGGTTTTGTACAACATGATTACCGATCCGGACTGTTTTACGGTCATGACCTTATCAGGCGCCATGACCGTCGCAAAAATGGGATTAGTGGCCGCAGAAATGGTAGATCGGGATATGGTGCACGCGATCATTTCTACGGGCGCACTAATGACACACGGATTGGTTGAAAATACGGGCATGAATCATTTCAAATATGATTTTAGCCGCAGTGATTCCGAATTGGCAAAACTAGGTTATGATCGAGTATACGATACGCTGGAGCTTGAAAGTAACCTGGATAGTTTGGAAGAAATAGTATTCCCGATTTTTGAAAAACTCGATCCTCTGCATACATATTGCTCGCATGAAATTGTGGGAAAAATTGGCGAACATTTATTTAATAAAGTCAAAGGACGGGGTATTGTCCAAAGCGCTTTTAAAAAACACGTGCCAATTTACATTCCGGCATTAACAGATTCCGAGTTAGGATTGGACTGGGCGCTTTTTAACAGATGGCAAAAACTGCATAACAAGCCGACCTTGAATTTCAACCCATTCAATGATCTCAATCACTTCACTGAATTGGTATTAAAATTTAAAAAAATTGGTATTTTCACAATTGGCGGTGGAGTACCTCGAAATTGGGCACAACAAGTGGGCCCGTTTCTTGACCTTATCCGTTGGAGAATATTGGACAAAGCAAGCCACGATGTTTACCGCAATGATCATGACAGCCCTTATTTTAAAGCTTATACATATGCGGTCCGCATTTGCCCCGAGCCGGTCCATTGGGGAGGGTTGTCGGGGTGCACCTATTCTGAAGGTGTTTCATGGGGGAAATTTTTTGACCCGAAAAAAGAAGGCGGTCAGTTTGCGGAAGTGCTATCAGACGCCACTCTTGTTTGGCCATTATTGCTAAAGGCAGTGACAGAACGATTGAAAAAAAATAATGTTACCATTAAGAAAAATTTTGATAATGAAAAAATCTTACAATCTGTGGCCATTTAATTTTGGCGCGGTACATAACCAGGATTTTAAAAAATCAAGGGTCGTTATTGTCCAAATACCTTATGAATCCACGGTTTCCTTCAATACCGGCACAAGTACCGGACCGCACACGATTATTGCCAATTCACGGTATCTGGATGAAATGCTTGACGCTGTCGACGGTAATAATTTGGTGGGACTGAAATCGACTGATGTCTTTACCATAGACGAAATTGAAATTTCAAAAAATTCAGTGAAGGAAGCGATGGCGGGTGTCGAACAAGCCATCCGTGAAGAAGTTCTTCATTACGGAAAATTTCCTTTAATTCTTGGGGGTGAACATTCCATCAGTTATGGGGCACTAAAGGCAATAAAAAAGAGATACTCAAACGTATCGGTACTGCAATTCGACGCACACACTGATTTGCTCAATGAGTATGAAGGAAGCAAATACAGTCATGCGTGCGTTATGCGAAGGGTGTATGACATGCATATTCCCGTTACCGCGGTCGGTATCAGGAACATCAATCAGGAAGGCGAAGCATTTATTAAATCAAAGAAGATCAAATCAATCCATTATGCGCCAGGCATACCGCCAATTGATCGGCTGCTTAAAACCCTGACAAAAAACGTCTATATCACTTTCGACTTGGATGCGTTAGACCCGTCAATCATGCCCTCGGTTGGTACTGCTGAACCGGGCGGACTATATTGGCATGAAGTAATACAGACAATTAGTGAATTAGCAAAATATGTCCATATTATCGGGGCGGACGTCGTCGAACTGAAGCCGATCCCTGGTCTTGATGCGCCGGATTTCCTGGCTGCAAAATTGACCTATCAATTAATTAAAAGTATACTTGCCAGTAATGAAAAAAAAGTTTAAATTTAACCTGGATTTGATTAGAAGCGGCATGGTTGATCCGCCTTATTTTATCAAATTTCGATTTTATTATTTAAAATAATTTTTTTATGGAAAATACACAGGTTGTAGTACGAACTGTCGTTAAGGCAAAAAACATAGCTGCGGTAAATTTTAGCGTAGTATTCGTTGCCTTGTCAGTGGCTTTACCCTGGTTTGCTCATCAATTTCAGTTAGCCGGACCGACGTATTTGCCGATGCATTTTTTTATTTTATTTGCCGGCTTATTACTCGGCTGGAGAACCGGGCTGATTGTCGGGTTATTTACGCCCCTGATCAGTTATGCTGTATCGGGAATGCCGATGATGTCCATTCTACCGCAGATTACTGTCGAAGTCGCTCTTTATGGCTTAGTGGCCGGTCTGGCACGGGAAGCATTTCGACTGAATCTGTACTGGTCGTTGCTTATTTCCTTAATTGTCGGGCGGCTAGGCTCATTATTGGCAATTGTCATATTCAATTCGGGATCATCCCATACAATTACGTCGGTATTGCAGGCGACAAAGACAGGATGGCCGGGGCTTCTGATTCAGATTGCCTTGATCCCTCTTCTTGTCTATGTGGTAAAACGATATATTGATGCACATGACCAGCAATCGTCAGAGTAAATCGGCCTATTCCTTAAAACAATTTATTCGAGATGGTTACAGCTTGGCCGTTTTTAAAAACGGCCAGTTGTTTTTTAGTTCACGTGAACACAATCTCCGTCCACTGGCAAAATTTATCGTGAAGCACGGTTGGTCGCACAAAAAACTGATCATGTTTGATAAATATATCGGACGGGCCGCTGCACTGCTTATCATCGCGCTACACCCTTCAAAACTATACACGCCCATTATCAGCAGATTAGCCATACCAGTATTGCGATCAAAAAAGATACGATATGTCGCGGACAAGAAAGTGGACCGCCTGATGGGGATCGCTTCGCAAAGCACATGCCAGTGGGAAAAAATGTCTGTAGACAAGAACACCGTTTCCTTTTGGCGGCTTGTAAAAAAGCGTTTAATACGGTAAACTGTCACATGAAACCGTCGTTTTGTTGGTATATGCACGGAAAGGACTAATTACACTTCCATGACTTTTTTTTCAAAAATTTTCGGCGACGCAAACCAGCGGGTTATTACTAAAATTGCCCCGTTAATCGCCGAGGTAAATTCCCTCGAACCTGCAATAACGAAGGAAAATGACGAACAGTTGGCTCGACGCACCGCAGAATTAAGGGAAAAAGCCGCAAAAAATCAAATTGACGACCGGTTAACAGCCGAAGCGTTTGCAATAATCCGCGAGTCAATCAGACGCTCAGTCGGGCAGCGGGCTTATGACGTCCAAATAATGGCCGCGTACGTTTTGCACCAGGGTCGTATCGCCGAGCAAAAGACCGGTGAAGGCAAAACGCTTTCTGCTGTGATGGCCGCCTATTTAAACGCATTGACTGGCCAAGGCGTACATATAGTCACCGTTAATGATTACTTGGCCAAACGTGACGCTGGTTGGTATGGGCTCGCTTTACATCGATTGGGCATCACGGTCGGTTGCATCACCCATGAACAAGCTTTTGTCCTGGATCCGACTTTTACGGCAAATGCAGTATATGACGAACGGCTCTCACATTTGAAACTTGTCCCGAGACGCGAGGCGTATCAAGCAGATATCACTTATGGTACAAATAATGAGTTTGGTTTTGATTATTTGCGTGATAACATGGTTCCGGGACTGGAATATATGGTCCAGCGCGGTCTTAATTTTGCGATTGTAGATGAGGTGGATAGCATCTTGATTGATGAAGCCAGGACCCCGTTGATCATTTCCGCACCATCGGCAGAGTCGACGAGCCGATATTTTGAGTTTGCAAGGTTGGTTAGCAGGCTGGAGGAGGGGACTGATTACAATATTGATGAAAAAATGCGGGCATCCACCTTAAGCGAACAGGGCATCGCAAAAATGGAACAGTGGTTGGGCATAAAAAATATTTATGAAGCGGAGGGCATTGAGACTGTCCACCATATCGAACAAGCGCTTAAGGCGAAAGCCCTGTTTAAAAAAGACAAGGATTATGTCGTCAAAGAAGGGGAGGTGGTCATTGTTGACGAATTTACCGGAAGGCTGATGTTTGGAAGGCGTTATTCTGAGGGACTGCATCAGGCCATCGAAGCAAAAGAAGGGGTTGATATCAAGCAGGAAAGCCAGACATTGGCCACTGTTACCTTCCAGAATTATTTCCGGTTGTATAAGAAACTTTCCGGTATGACCGGTACAGCTGCAACAGAAGCAGAAGAATTCCATAAAATTTATAATCTTGAAGTAGTGGTAATACCAACAAATAAAGTGCTGGTTCGCAATGACATGCAGGACCGCATTTATAAGACCACCATCGGAAAATACAAGGAAATCGTACGGGAGGTAAAAATACGGCACGAAATTGGACAGCCGGTTCTGATCGGTACCATTTCCATTGAAAAAAATGAAATGCTTTCGCAACTGCTCGAACGGGAAGGGATTGAACATAATTTATTGAATGCGAAGAATCACGAAAAAGAAGCATCCATTATAGCCCAGGCGGGCAAATTTGGAGCGGTCACGCTCTCAACGAACATGGCCGGTCGCGGTGTTGACATTATTTTGGGAGGCAGCCCTTTTAACTCGGATGAGCAAGAAAAAGTGTTATCGGTCGGCGGATTGCACGTCATAGGGACGGAACGGCATGAGTCACGGCGGATTGATAATCAATTGAGGGGCAGGGCTGGGCGCCAAGGAGACCCGGGTTCTTCCCAGTTTTTCGTGTCGATGGATGACGACCTAATGAGGATATTCGGATCTGATCGGATGAAATCAATGATGGACCGCCTAGGCGTCCCCGAAGATATGCCGATCGAAAACTCATTAATTTCAAAATCGATCGAATCTGCGCAGAAAAAAGTGGAAGGCCATAATTTTGACATCAGGAAACATCTGGTAGAATACGATGACGTAATCAACAAGCACCGCGAGGTAATCTACCGAAAACGGCTTGAAGTATTGTCGTCTTCTGATTCGGATACCACCGGAGTACTGCGCAAAAAAATCATGGAGCTGGTTGAAAATGAAATCGAACAAATCGTGCTGTTCCACACCAGCTCTGATGATGAACATGTGTGGAATCTGGATGAAATATACGAAGTTGTGGACACCATTTTTACGGTTAATCTGGAAAATCGCATCCGTTTGGAAGACCTAAGGGAAAAAGCGGGAGACCGGTTACAGGATGCTGAATCACGGACGGCCATTATCAAATATCTCATGAAATTGTCTGATGGCGCTTACGATTCATTGAGTAAAAAAATAGGTGATCCCAAACTTATGCGGCAGGTGGAAAAAGCCGTTTACCTGCGAGCCATCGATACTCTCTGGATCGAGCATTTGGACCTCATTGATCATTTACGACAGGGGATTGGCTTGCGCGGATATGGCCAGCAGGACCCGTTGGTTGAATATAAAAAAGAGGCCTACCGGCTATTCAATGAATTGATAAATAATATCCAAAAAAATGTTGTTTATACAATTTTCAAAATAAGTCCAAACCAAAACACGGCAGCTTCCTCAATTAATAACCGTCCTCAGCAGTTATCCGCTCCGGTAAAGGAAGGTGATCAGTCAACCAGCTTCAGCAGCCAATTCGAAACAGCGCAAAAAACAGGCGGTCAAGCCACTGCCCATTTACCGACGGTCGGTGAAACGAAACAAACGATTGCCGGAAATTTAGTCGACCCTTTAGGAAAAAAAGTCGGGCGAAACGATCCTTGCCCATGCGGTTCCGGAAAAAAATTTAAGCATTGCCACGGCAAATAGCTTAGATACTTAACGTTAACGTAGTATTCATTGTTTTTGATTTACCCTTGTTTTTCATATATACTTAACTTACTATGGCCAGGAAAATTGATTACTATTCATTACTTTCGGTAACCTTATTGGTTATCCTTGTCATAATTTCGCTGACCTTAGTCTCTCTTTTTGGCTATTATAGAATTAACAGGGTAGCAACGGCGTCACTACCCGTAACTTTTCATGACGGCTGTCAGTCAAATAACGATTGCCAGTCATCGTGTGAAAAAAATGACTGTATCGTGCCAAGCTGTACAAAAAATGATGTAAATACACCTGGCACATGCACTTGTCTAAATATATGCGGTATTGAAATAAAATAATTACCCACACGCTTATGGATACGCGTTTTTATAAGCCATTCCAAGCCAGCCTTTTTAAGTATCTAATTTTGCTTTCTATAATTATTTTGCTTGTCGCTGATATCGCTATTTATTTTATCAGTACATCATATTCATTTAAGCAAACCCAGAATGATTTACGGTTGATCGCCCAGCATGCCGCACAGGGCGTCCCGATCGTCGAACACGAAAAAATAACGCGTCCCGATCAGTTAACCTCCGTTGAATATAAAGCTATAGAAAAATATTTTCAGGAGATTATGGTGGGCAATCCTGCTATTGATGACATTTATACCCTCCGGCCGACCGGTAAACCCCATCTTATGAGTTTTGTTGTTAGCGCTATGGTGACGGGCGATATCAACGGAAATGATGTAATAGAAGAAAATGAAGTAAAACCTTCAATCGGTGAATTGTATAATACAACTGAATCGCCGGCAATGGAAAAAGGCATCACAACCGTTGCCTCTGATAATTCCGTAACTTCTGATAAATGGGGCCAGTGGATTTCCGGATATGCGCCAGTGCGTAACGAAACGGGGAATTCTGTGGCAGTTTTAGGGGTGGATTATTCCGCGGAGTTTATATTTCAGGCCAGGTGGAAAATTGTTCAGTCACTATTATTATGCGATGCCATTCTTTTGCCATTTCTTATTTTGTTGGGATATCTGTTAAGTAGGCGCATCAGTCGGCCGTTTGCATTACTCGCGCAAGGCATGGATCACGTTATCCATGGGGACATAAATTACCAGCTGCCTTACCACGGGTATGTCGAAGATAAGATATTTTCTGAATTGTTCAATAACATGAAGGACGTACTGCAACGTCAAATTAAAAAGTAATTTGCAGCGTTACGCATGCCGATCGTCAATCAGTACCTTAAAGCACCCAAAAAAACTACGCTTCATTTATATGAATACGTAACACTTGTGTTTTGCATTTCGACATTTTCCATGGTGGCTTTCCGTGGTTTAATTTTCCATTTTTACGGTGCCGCGTCTGTACTTATTTGGATTTGGATGGTTATTTCCCTGATTTTCGTTATCCGCATTTCATCTCTGACACTCGGAAGCTCAATTATTGAACCCCTAATATATAAGTATGGACTGCATTCATTCGTTCATTCAAAATATTTATACCTTATTGTCATTATCCTTACGGCATCAGTTATACTTAATTTACTTTTTTCTTTTTTGCCTTTTTCCTGAAATTTTTTTAGATAAATTTTTACATGTCGCAGAGTACCTTGAAGATTTTTTAAAATGATATACTAGATCCATGGTTAAGGCCACCCTATCGAATAAAACTCAAAAAAACGCCTTTCCTGACAATTTTCACACTGAAGATTTACATTTTTGGGCAAAAACGTTAGTACTGTTGACGCACGGTGTCCTGTGGCTGATAGCAATTTATGGTGCCTTTATACTCCCGGCAATCATGACGTTCGGCTCGCGTAACTCATACTATGGCGAAAAAATTAACAGAACCCAATGGATTATTTTTTATACCATTCTTGTTATTTATAATTCATTGGTGAGCATTTATCTGAGCATTCCGGGAAATAATAAAAAATATTCTATTATTGGGCTGATAAATAGTTTATTGGTGATTTTGTTTATAACGGCAGCCTTTATTAACGCATTTATTATTTTTTATTAATTCATGCGAATTAGATAAGGGTTGTTCGGACCCCCCCTTGAAATTTATTTCCAGGTGTGTTATAATACCCATAGAAACAAAACAAAAATGAATAAAATCCAAAAAAAGAAAAATATATATTTATATATGGCTGTCCTGGTAGTCGGGGTATTTTTCTTGTTGCCCGGACAGACCCAGGCAGCCGTACGCAATAATCAAATCTCGGTATTTTCCACTCAACCAGTCGAAAAATTATACACTTTTTCCGCTTTTTCAAAATCAACCAATGGTGCCATGGCAGTGGCATGCGACCTCGACAATGACGGAACTGATGAAATGATATTAGCGGCCGGGAATGACCAATACCCGATGATCAATACTACGACCCTGGACGGCAGGCCGAAATTCACTTTTGGCTGGCTGGCATATGACAGAAACTTTCGTGGTGGAGTTAATATAACATGCGCGGATCTGAATGGAGACGGCTTTAGTGAAATCATTACTGTACCAAAATCACAGGCTCCAGCCCATGTCCGAATATTCGACAGGTTTGGGCATCCTACACTCTCACCCGGATTTTTCGCTTTTGGTCCAGAACTGAAAGGCGGCGGTAATATCGCAGTCGGTGATATTGACGGTTCTGGATCTCCTGAAATTTTGGTCAGCCTTGCTTATGGCGCTGAACCAATAATCAAAGTTTTCAATTATTCGGGCCAATTACTTCGTTTTAACATTTACCCGTTTCATACTGAGTTCAAGGGGGGAGTCAGTATTGCCACTGCCGATGTTAACGGTGATCACGATGATGAGATTATTGCCGGCGTCCAAAGTGAAGATATTTCATGGATTAAGGTCCTCGACATCACCTCCGAGAATTCAACTTCAGTTCTCTCTATGTTTACCGCCTTTCCGAAGGATTTTACTGGTGGGATAAATGTTGCTGGAGGTGATATCAATAATGATGGACTTGATGATATTATTGTAGCGGCTAATTACGGCGGTGGCCCGCATATCAGATCATTTGATCATTCCGGCAATCCTCTCAGTGTCAGTTTTTTCGCGTATGATAAAAGTTTTCGTAACGGCGTCAATGTTTTCGCAGCCGACGTAAATCATGATGGGCAGACGGACGTAATCGCGTCACCGGGAAGCACACAGACGACAGGCAATCCGGCATATCCAAAATACATTGAGGTTGATATTTCTGAACAAAAACTCCGGTATTTTGATCATGGCGTATTACAGCACGAATTCACCGTTTCGACCGGCAAAGTTACCATGCCGACTCCCCTCGGAGAATTTAAAATCATGAATAAGGCTGTTGAGGCGTATTCACATAAATACGCTCTGTATATGCCTTTTTGGATGCAGATTACTTCTGAAGGGCATGGCTTGCACGGTCTTCCGTTCTGGAAATTGAAAAACGGCGGCGTGATTTATGAGGGTGAAGATCATATCGGCAGGCAGGTATCTCACGGATGTATCCGGTTATTAGTGCCTGAAGCGGCAAAATTGTTCGATTGGGCTGCCATCGGTACGCCGGTCATGATCCACTCCTAGTCAAAAAACATAGCATTTGCTATACTGTCTCTACCAAGTATACTACGGTAAAGGCGATTTTTTTTATGACGCTACGAAAAAAAATTTGGCTGATTTTCGCGGGGATAATGGTACTTTCCGCATTAGCGGGTGTCATTGATTATCCAAAAGGTCCCGACATATCAATTGGAAATTTCCATAAAGAATTAAAAATCAGGCTAGGATTGGACCTGCAAGGCGGAACATCGCTGATATATGACGCTGATACGTCAAATATTCCTGACGCTGACAAGGCCTCAGCCTTAGAGGGCGTCCGTGACGTCATTGAGCGTCGCGTAAACGCCTTTGGCGTTTCAGAACCCGTTATCCAGACAAACCATTCTGGTAATAATTGGCGTATAATAGTTGAGCTGGCCGGCATCAAGGATATTGACCAGGCGATTAAAATGATCGGTGAGACCCCTTTATTGGAATTCAAGGAGGAAAAAACCATCGAATTGACGGATGAACAGATTCAAGCGGCTAACGACGCCAACACTGAAGCTAAAAAGAAGGCTGAGGACGTACTGACGCTTGCGGTCGCTCCGGACGCAGACTTTGCTGCATTAGCTAACCAGTACTCTGAAGATCCGGGGAATACTGATCCGACTACCGGAGGGAAAAAAGGGGGGGATTTGGGGTTTTTTACCCGTGACCAAATGGTTAGCGAATTTGCCGATGTTGTTTTTGACAAGATGACGGTCGGTGAAGTATATCCCGAACTGGTAACTACCGATTATGGTTACCATATTATCAAGAAAATGGGTGAAGATGGCGACCAGGTAAGGGCCAGCCATATCCTTTTTTTAACGCAGTCGACAACGCCTACGACCGATTTTGTAAATACGGACCTGTCAGGTAAACAGCTTACAAAAGCGATTGTTGAATTTAACCAGCAGACAAATGCGCCTGAAGTCGGTCTGCAATTCAACGATGAAGGTAAAAAAATATTCGCAGACATCACCACGCGGAATGTAGGTAAGATTGTGGGCATTTACCTGGATGGTTCGCCGATTTCAATGCCAAAAGTCAATGACCCTATTACCGATGGTAATGCGGTTATTTCCGGAAGTTTTAACATCCAGGAAGCCAAGTTATTAGTCCAACGGCTTAATGCCGGCGCGTTACCCGTTCCGATTAAGCTAGTTTCCCAGTCAAATGTCGGGGCTACACTCGGCCAGATAGCCATTCAAAAAAGTTTATTTGCCGGTTTAGCCGGTTTAGTTTTAGTAGCCGTATTTATGATAATGTATTACCGCCTTCCCGGCCTGTTGGCGGTTTTGGCATTGATTATTTACTCATTGGTCGTGTTGGCCATTTTCAAGCTGTTTAACGTCACCCTGACTTTGGCCGGGATAGCCGGCTATATTTTATCTATTGGCATGGCCGTGGATGCCAATGTACTTATTTTCGAACGAACTAAAGAAGAACTGCGGGATCGCCGCCATGTAAGCCAGGCAATAGAAGAAGGCTTCAAGCGAGCCTGGTCTTCTATCAGAGATTCAAACGCATCTAGCTTAATAACTTGCGTCATTTTAGCCTGGTTCGGAACTAGTTTAGTAAAAGGTTTTGCCATTACCCTCGGTATCGGCGTCTTAATCAGTATGTTTTCCGCCATTACGGTAACACGAACTTTTCTGCGTCTGATCAGCACTTCCTGGCTTGAAAATCACCTATCCTGGTTTGGGAATATTACTCTTATCAAGGATAAGGATACAATTAATGATGATGCTCATGTATAGGATTATTCAAAAAAGAAATGTCTGGTTTATTGTTTCCGGGATTGTCATTATTCCGGGTATCATAGCCATTATT
>Ga0265297_10004874_pt1 | contig 21277 bp, 10 predicted proteins | sample Munlanlwell13791_FD_192502 | JGI IMG/M metagenome (GOLD analysis project Ga0265297, IMG submission 192502) | Leachate microbial communities from a municipal landfill in Southern Ontario, Canada - Leachate well 137-91 | ecosystem: Engineered > Solid waste > Landfill > Unclassified | place...
TTCAGCGAAAGATGGAACTTCTCATAGAGAAACGTCGGCATCCACGTCATGTAGCCGACGCCGGCAAACACCATCCCGCCAAAGGCGACGCTGAGAAAATACAGTGTCGGCGTGCGGAGGACGCTCCGGAGCACTTCGCCCAATGTGGGCGTGTCACTCTGTGATGTGATTTGTTGTGGTTTGTTCGTGTCACCCTGCGATGCGGCCATTTCAAAGTCACGGTGCTCATTCCTCAGCCGCATCGCGACCACCGCCGCCATCAACAACCCGAAAACGCCGAATGTGTAGAACGTTGCCCGCCAACCGTGGCTTTCGCCAACCCAGCCTGCGATCCAACTACTCGCCACGATACCGACGTAGAGTGAACTCTGATGCACCGCCATCGCCTGCGCCCGAGTGCTGTGATGGTATTGGCCAATGAGCGAGTTGGCCGCCGGATAGTAGAACGCCTCACCGACGCCCGTGGCCACGCTACGGAACACGATCAGCAACAAGATGCTCGTGCTGAAGCCGGTGCACAGCGTGCCTACGCTAAATGTCAACAGGCTCAGGCAGACGATCCATTTCTTCGTGACAAAATCGCCGAGACAGCCCGCCAGCGGCACGAACACGCCGTAGAGCAACGTGAACGCCGTCGCGACCATTCCCAACTCGACGTCGCTCACCTTCAGGTCCGCTTTGATCAACGGCAAGACCGCGTTGTAGATCTGCCGGTCGCCCTGGTTGAGGAAATACGCCACCCACAAGATGAACAGCAGTTCCCATTTATAGAAGCGAGGTTGTTTGTTCATAGCGGCGTGAATCTCAGCGTTTCGAGAAAAGGACGATGCGCGTTCCATACGGCTCAATCGGCATGGTGAATTTGGCCGCGTCAAGCGGCGCAACCTGCGACTGGCCGTGCAGGCGGACTTTCCACGCCCCCTGCAGCGCCGGCTGTTCGACTTCGAAGGTCATGTCCTTTGAGGTTGGATTCATGAGGAGGAGCAGGCGCTGGTCGCGATGCTCGAACGCGGCCCAATACTCCGACTTGCCGCCAGCCACGCGGAAGCTGTGATCGCAGCGCTTGCCGCTGCGGAAAAGATTCTCGTGCGTGGCGATGATCTCGGCGGCTTCGCTTGTGTAGTAGAACGTGCCGCCATCCATTGTTGGCAGATACCAGATGAGGACGCCATGGCAGCCACCATCCACAAATTGCTGAAGCAGACGGTTGCGCCAATTCAAGGGGTTGGGTGTGGCCGCCAGACTCGATCGCATCCAGCCGTCAGTCGCTTGCAGCGGCGCAGGTGCGAGGTAGTAGTTGTGACCTCCCATGAACGGCACGTTGTCCAGAGCCTCGCGCGTCGCCTCGATCATCTTCCGCGAACCGCCGTAGCCTGCGATGGCAAGGTCGAGGTGCGGCGCCAGCAACGCCCAGTCCACGCCATATTGTGCCCGTGTCGCGTCAGATTGATAACCACTGTAAACCGAGAACTCGATGGTTCGACGGCACCGTTTCAACGCGGCGCGCATCTGCCCCACGAGTTCGGCATTCTGGCGACAGCGGAACATCACCCACGCGTCCTTGTGCCTGGCCAGAATGGTTTGCGCATCGAGTTGTTCGTCTGCTGCGATGGCCTGTTGTTTGCGAAACCCGGCCAGACATCGCGGGCAGAGACAGAACCCGCGCATGGATTTACCGCCCTCGCCCGGCAAACAAACCGGTTGCTCGATGTCCCAATTCACCGCTGTGTAGCGGTCGCGTTCGACCAATTCCAGCAATTCGTCCTCCATCGCGCGCCGCACTCCCTCTGCCTCCACCGACAGAAGCCATGTTGGGCAGAAAATGTGTTCGCGGACCGGCTTTCCGTCATAGCCGATCGCGCGCAACTCCGGCCGCTGATCCAGCGTCTCGCGAGCCTTGCCGCGCGCCTCAAAGGGATGGCCCGGTTTGTTCAGCCAGACGCGATGACCGCGAGACTGGAGCAGTTTCACAACGCCGTTCCGGACGCTGCCGTAGGTCCAGGTCATGCCGCTGCGCCACAAGTTGTCAGCGATGGCCGCGGTCACCTTCGGCTCGCCATAGACCGTCTCGTAGAAACACGGCGCGATGCGAGCCTGCTTCGGACGAACATCCTTCAGCGGCGGAAGGATGATGAGTTGGGTTTGACGGACGTCTGCCGTCCCGCCGCCTCCCGAGTCTGCCGAGGTGAAAATGAGGCTGGAACCCTCAGGCGCATTCTTCTCGGCGCGAAACAGAAGCGCGGCAATGTGCTTCGCCCCCGCAACGCCAACCTTCTCGGTCTTCAGGTCGAGTTCAACGACGTAATCCTTCGCAGGTTCCACCTGTGTCGGTTTCAACTGCGGATCCATCCACAATGCCTGCTGACGGTCGGCCATTTCCGGCGGGCAGACAAACTTCGCGCAGCGGCTGCCATCCTTGCCTTCGGGTTTCACCAAATGCGACTTCCATTCCGGCTCGTCGAACGTGCCTGCGCTCAACAGGTTTTCCTGCCGATCCGCGCGGCGGAAGATGACGTTGTCGACCCAGAACGTCCCGCTGATGCCACGGCTCTGCCATTTGATGATCAACGGTTTCGCCTGCGCCGCATTGGGGGGAGATTTGATCGTCGCCCGCACGTGCTGCCAGTCATGGGTGCCGCCGCGCGAGATCGCCGGCTGATACCGGATCAATTTGCCGTTCGCATCCTGCCAGCAAATCGAAAGTTCGAACCCGAGCGATGGGTACGGGTCGTACTCCAACACGTGCCGCTCGTAGGCGACACCGTCGCGCATGTCGCCGGATTCGTGGCGGACCCGCGCAGGCGGGTTGCCGAGGGTCGGCTCCACAGCGACGAAGCGCAGATAACGCGGCGTCTCCATAACGAACTGATACTTGTCGGTCGGGCCGGTCGTCTCCGGCAGATACGGCTTGAGCAACTGTGCCGTGCCGCGCGGGACGTAAACCTTCGTGAGGTTGGGAAAGAATGTCGGCTCTCCTGCGGCGGCTGAAGCAACCGCAAAGAATGCGACCATCGCCGAACTCGCGAACAAGTGAAGTTGCCGGGAGATCATTGGAGAATCACTTTCAGCGCCACGTCCTTCTCGATCGGCGGCAACGCGTATTTTACTGTCTGCGAGGTTGAACGCGCATTCACCGTCGAAATGACCTTGCCGCTGCGCGTGTCCCAAAGCTCAACCTTGTAGGCGCCATCCTTTTTCACCGGCACCGTAATCTCCGCGCCGCTGATCATCGGCGGTGTTTTGCCTTGGTGACCGGCTTCATACCAGCTGTAGAACCGGTTCTGAACCCAAACGAGAGTCTTTCCTTCCGACTGCAAACAGAAACCGCGCAGGTCGGCGTGCGAAACCACCGGCGTCGCCATCTCCCAGCGAACTTTCGTGAGCGATTCGCCCGCGAGGTAGTTGCGCATCGCAGCGCCGTGGCACATTTGGTTTCTCTGGACGATGAACGCACCGAGCCACTCGGTCCCACCGACGGCGTTTTTCAGAAACAGGCTGATCCACAGGTGATTGTGGAACGAGATGGCCTCCGGGAACTTCCAACGTTCGCCGGTGAGATAATAGAGCGCGCGTTTGGGCCCGTAGGCATCTTCCGGCTTCGTCCACTCCACCATGCCTCCTTCCGGGTTGATCAGCGGGCGGTTGAACTGGCCATATTTCTGCATCAGCTCCAGGCTCAACGTCACCGCGTCCACCTCGCGCTTGAAATACCAGTCGGGAATGATGATCGCGTCGCCGCCCTCCGCGATCGAGCGCGGGCCTTCGCACATGATGTGTGGATGCTCGTAAACGTCAATCGCCCGCACATAATTTTGCAGCCCCTTGATCCATGATCGCACCATCAGCGGCGAGAAACGCGACCCCGCCTGCCCTTCGTCACCGATGGCCCACACCAGCAACGCCGGGCTGTCGCTCATCCGCGCGACGAAGTAGCGTAGATGATCGCGCTGCATCTCCAGCGCGCGTTCGTTGACGTAAAGCTCCTCGATGCTGCCGCACGGCCCGCCCTGGGCTTTGGAGTAAGGCAGCGTGTCCAGACCGTAGATCGTTGAGCGGCACAGGTCGTCGTAGCAAGTCACCCAATAGATGCCGAGCGTCTCCAGCATGCGCAGCCGATGCTCGCACTTCCACGCAACGTGTTGGTCAATGTAGCCTCCCTTCGTGTAGAGCCGCCCGAAGTATTCAGCGAGGCAATAGTCATAGTTGGAGCCACCTTCCGCCTTGCGGCGGTAGTAGTCGTCGAGCCGGCGAGTGGAAACATGGCGCGGATTGCCGCCGAAAATATAGTTCTGGTCACGGAACCAGCCACTGGGCCCAATGCCGAAATACGACTCGCCGTTGTCGAACTCGAAGAATCGCGGGTCGCTCTTGCTCACGCGCAAGAACCCCTTCAGCTTGGAATCGGCGACCTCGATCTTCTGGTCGGGTGTGCGGCGAACACCGGTCTTGTCCTGCGCCAGCACGTGGAGCTTGTGAATGCCGACTTCGCGCGGCCGATAATACAACCGCCACGAGCTGCATCGCTTCGGCAGCAGGATCTCCTCCGTCTCGCCGATGGCGACCGACGTGAAATCCTGCCAGAAGAACGCGGGCACCTTCTCGGTTTTCCCTGACGGTGTCTCCACGACCGCCTGCACGTTGATCTGTCGCGGGTCGAACGCGTTCTCGTAGCTCGCGGCCAACTCGACCGGGATCGTCAACAACTCGAACCGCTCCGCGCGCGCCGGCAGTTTCTCGCAACGCACCGCCAGCGGACGTTCATCGCGAGTCGCGCAGATTTCGTCAAGCTGAACGCGATGAGGGCCGGCGGCCTTCGCCGCTTCTGCGGGAAACACCAGCACCAGTTCGTCATCGCGGAGAATGTAAGGCGGAACTTCCATCGCGCCCAGTTCCGCTGGGGCAAACGTCGTTTGCTGGCCGCGCGCCAGCAACGCATCACCCAGGTGCAGCACGACAGAAAACGGTCCCGCCGCGCCTCCCGTCAACGCGATGCCACCGCGCGCGGTCCGCTCAAAAGGCAGGGTGCGATACAGGCACACACGTCCCAGAACACCGCCGCCGCGCGCTTGCGCCGAGTCGTTCACGCGCACCATCAGCAGGTTCTCGCCGCCGAAGCGGACCTGTGGTGTGAGATCCACGTTGACCGGATCGGGAACGCGCGCGCCCCAGTGATACATGTGCCGCGCGAGATGCCTGCCGTTGAGGTAGAAGTCGGCTGCATCGTCCACCGCCGTACAGAAGAAGCCCAGCCGATAGCCTTTCAGTTCGGCGGGCGCTTGAAACTTCAAACGGAGCCAGGTGATCTTGTCGTTGAGTTCCGGATGACCGAGCGGCTCCCAGCGACGCCCGATGCGGATGGATTTCCAGCCTGTCGCTTGATTGACCGCCTCGCACTCGGTCTTCGCCCGCTCCGCGTCGCGCACCATGTCCGCGGCGCTACGGCCGAATCCAACCTTTGTCGTCCACTGCGCATCCTTGGCGAGATATTCCCAATCTGTCTGTCGCAAATCCACCAGCAGCTTGTCGGCGTCAAACACAACTCCGGGCTCACTGCCTGATGCCGTCTGCAGCCCAACTGAGAGGGCCAGGAACGAAACACACAGAGCGAACGATTTGATATTCATGTTCTCATTTCCTCTCGCCGCCACTCTCCGGCAGCAACTGCTTCAGGTTTTTCTCCAGATGAACTGCGAGCGGGCGCTTGCTGGTCAAATCCCAGAGTGTGGTATTCATCTGGCGCAACGCGAACGTCGTCACCAGCCAGCCCTGCACCCAGCCGGTTTCGACGGACCACGCGCCCCAGCCGGCGTCGGCGTTCGAAGCCCAGTAGTCCCAGCGGCCGAAGTCGAACGCGCGAAACCACGTGCCGTCCAATTCAGGCCGCCGGTCACTGCGGGTCTGGATGCGGCAGAAGAACTCCGCGAGCCGGTCTTCAGCCTTGCGCCACTCGGCGTCGCCGGTGGCCGCGGCGGCCTCGTGCAAACCGATGAACCCGGAGTTGAGCGTGTAGAGCAGATCGCACACGGGATCGCCGTTGGCCTGAATCAACGGAGTTTCCGTGGTGCCATAAGACTCGTTGGAAGGCTTGGCCCGGAAATGCTCCTTCCCCGGCGCGCCCAGCTCCTCGGCCACGGCACCGCATGCAGCCTGACTCTTGAGGAAATCGCCAACGATGCGCCGCAGCCACTCGCGGTGCTCCGGCGTGTTCTCGATGCGCACCAGCCAGGCCAGCGGTAATATCAGTCGTGCCCGCTCTTGCTGCAGACCGTTCCACCATTTCAGTTTGTCCGGATATGCCTCCATCAGGAGTCGCAACCCCGTCCGGGTGCGCTCGAGCAGCGGACGATAGCCGGTTGCCTGGTAGGTGATGAGATTGGCGCCCAGCAATTGCGCCGTCGGATGGCACGACAGGTTCAGTCGCGGTTCATTGAAGAAATGTTGCCAGCCTTTCTGTTCGAGCATCTTCGGAGACGGGGCCGATTCCCGCAGGCCATAGAGGCCGGTCGTGCGGAAGTTCGCCAAGATCGCCTGCAACACGCGGTCGTCCCAACGGTCGTCGCCGAGCAGCGTGGCGGCAGCCATGATGGACATGCAAATCCGCGCGTTGATCGCGCCGTAAAACGCCTGATGTTGATCGGTCGGCTCTGCCAGTGTCGGCGAGCAGCACCAGCCGATCAATCCAAACGCCGGATGCGCCGGATTGCGCCACGGAGCCGTCGCGTCGAATTTGAAGAGCACGAAGTCCGCAAGATTCCGGCCAATCTTGATGTGGTTCGCATCATTCAGAAGCTTGCCACCGAGAACAAATGCCGCGACTTCTTCACCCGTGCAATCGGTTCGGAGGCACCACCGCGCGGTCTGGCTGCCGTCGTAGTGAATCTTCGATTTGTAACCTTCGAGAATGCCCGCGCTGCCGTCACCGGCCGGCAATTTGAATCGGTCGTCTGCTTTGGCGGCTGTCGCACGTTCCGGCGAGTATCTCTTGCCCTGAGCCTCAGGACCCCAGTCTCTGTCCCGCCACGAGGGGTGGATCAACATGCGCGCCTTGACCACCCACTCGTTGCCCCGGCGGATCGCTTCGCGCTCGGCGTCGGCTGGCAGCGGCTCCTGTGCGCGGTAGCTCGGCCGCACCACGGGCGTCCACTTCAGTTGCGGCAAGGCCAGGCCCGGTTGAACCCACCCGAGGATCATCCGCAAAACCGGCGCCCACGCATCGGTCGGCGCATAGCGTGCCGTGACGAACTGGCTGAGCTTCGTCGTCGCCACCAGAATCTTCGCGCCAGGATGCTCGAACAGAATCGGCCACACGTCTTTCGCTGGCAGCCCATAGACTGCCGTGTCGAACCCAGCCACCCTCGCGACGACCATGTGCGGATGCTCCGCCGCGATTGGCACGAAATGGCAATCGTGGATGCCGAGGATGCGCATCTGTTTGAGCTTTGGCCCAAACGCGTCGGAAACGATCACGCCGCGTTCCCATGTCGTGTCGCGCGGCTGGCCGACTTCGAGATGGGGCAGCGTTGCGGGGTATTCCACGTAGAGCCGCAGCTTCTTGCGCGCGGCTATCTCGAACACTTGCGGCACGATCTGCTGTGTCCTGGCCGGGTAGCCATCCGCCAACAGCAATACGCCCGCGCCGTCCGGCGCTGCTTCGACCGCAGCCAAGGGCGTGTCATGACGCGGACACGTAAGGCCGTTGTCGGCCAATACCCGATACAGGTCATTGTCCGCCGCGCACGAGAACAACGGCATGGACTTCTCCAAAGCACGACCGGACACCCCGCTCACCCAAATGGCGGCAAGCAGTGCAAGAAATCGCGCTCTCGTGGTCATCGCAATCATCGCATCCCACTACTCCACCCACACCATCCGCATCCGCATCGGCTGGAGTGGAACCGTCAGTTTTCCGTTGGAGCAACTTAACTTCTCGCGGCTCAAGGCGTCGGTCGCGGTCTTTGCCGCCACGCCGATGCGGCGGAAATCCACCGTCACCTGCGCCGTCGCGGGTTGGTCGGCTGAAAGGGTGGAAACGACCAGCAGCGCGCGGCCACCCTTGCCTTTCACGCCGGGGCGCGCATAGAGGCTCACCTTCACCGACTCCGGCTGCGCTGTCGCCAGCGGTTTCGTTTCCCAATATGGATGCCACTCGGCCTTGCCGACCCCAAAGCGGGTCATCGTGTTCCAGATGGGCGACATCTTCTCCAGCGAAGCGATGCCGCAGGGACGCACACGCACGTCGTGCAGCATCGAGAATGCGAGCGCGTGGTCGAACGTCCACTGCGGCGGCCGTTCGTAGGCCAGAAACTCGCACGGCACGCCGAAGTTGCGCCCCATAAATTCGGTTCGCAGCGCGCCCAGCGGCAGGTTCTTCAGCGGGTCGCCCGACAACTCGCCACCGGCAAACTGCTCTCCATCCCAATACGAGTCGGCAAACGCCAGCGTCGGCGTCGCGCAGCAGGTGCTTTGGTGGGCGTTGACGATGCCGCCACGCGAATGACACATGGCATAGAGCCGCTGCATGAACTGCCGCACGCCAAAGATCGGATAGGTCGGCCGCAGCGTGCCATCGGCGGCGCGGTATCCGCAGCCGTGCCGCTCGTTGCAGCAAGCCCATGGCTCGACGGTGCCGTCGAGATAGACGCCGTCGAACCCGTAGCGCTTTTGTGCCTGCTCGATGCCATCCGCCAGCCGGTTGCGCCAGATGCTGTTGTAGCAGACCTTGAAGTCGCGCTGCTCCGGATGACGATACCAGCCGGGCGTGATATCGCCCTTGGAGTTCTTCACCAGAATCTCGTCGTGCAATTCCGCCCACTCCGGCGCGAGCGGCGAGAACTCATAGCCGTGATAGACGAGCACCTTCATGCCGCGCCGGTGGCACATGCTGACAATGCGTTTGAATTCGTTCCCGGGAAACGTCATCGGGTAGTTCTGGATGGGCACCCAGTCTTCGTGAAACACGGCGGTCTTGGCGCCCAGCTTCGCGCCGCGGTCGAGCGTCGCGAGTGCATTGCGGTCGGGGAACGCGCGATGGCAGAGCCACCATTCTTTCGGCATGGGCAATGTCGAGCCGACGCCGAGCTGCGGCACATGCCAGATACGCCACTCGTGGAAATCCTTGGGCCACGGTTTCACAGGTGTCGCTTGGAAACCGAATGTGAACGTAATCGGCAGTCGTACCGTCGAGTCGAGCAGCCGCACGCGCAACAACACCTCACTGCCCTGCACGACGACCTCGATGGCGCGGTCGGCGGCCTGTGGTTGCCAGCCCTTGTCGGACTCGGCAAACCACCCCAACCCACTGTCCTCGCGGCCAAGCCACACGAACGGCTTGAACGGCAACGTGAGGCCGGCTTCCGGCAACTCGCCACTGTTCTTTGATTTGCCCCACTGGCCGGGGAAGTAGTGGAACAGGCTGGCGCGCTCGCGCTTGATCGGCACCTCCAGCCAGAGCTGTTCGAGCTTCGGCGTCATTTTGCGCTGCGGCAGCACGACGAGGTCCACGCGCATCAGGCCGTCGAACTCGATTCGCGTGGTCGTATCAACGATGAGATCGTCGCCCGCCTGCCAACCGGTGACGATGGCGTGCGATTTGTCAGCGCGGAATACGAAGTTGCCGCCGCGCTTCCATTCGATCGGCTTGCCGCTGACGTTGCCAACGAGGCGGATCGGCGCGGCCAGAATCTCGCTGCCCGCCGTAACAATGGAGTGCGGCAACGCGCGGGTGAGCTTGTGTGAACGTCCCCAAACACCAACTTCGACGCCGGACGCGTCGGTTTTCACCGTCACAGGCGTCCACGGCGGAATCAACTTGGGTGATTCGATTGCCTGCGCGCCCGTGAACGGCGCACACAGCAGCACAGCGGCAAACAACGTGAGCGAGTTGGTTTTCATAAGCTCAACCTTTCCTATTTCGGCAACATTTGTGCGCACATCATCAGGCACCGCGGCATATGGAAAAACCCCTTGAACATCGTGCCCTTGCAAAACATGAACGGCGTGCCATCCGGCAGGACGTGCGGATACCACTCCGGGAATTCCGGGTCGCGGAAATGCTTCCACGCCCATGCGTCAATCTTCCGGAACCAGTCCGCGAAGAACCCGTCGCCAGAAAGTTTCCACGCATAGAGACAAGCAATGAGCGCCTCGTTCTGGCCCCACCACGTCTTGAGGTATTGTTTGCCGTCGAGCAGCGGCAGATCGCGCGCATCCTTGAAATAGAGAATCCCACCATGAACCGGGTCCCATGCGTATTGAAGGATGGCGCGCGTCAATTCGAGACAGCGCGCGATCATCGCACGGTCGTTCACGCTCTCGGCGTACTGCATGACAAACCACATTCCCTCCAGCGCATGGCCGGGATTCAGCAGCCGCCCGTTGCCGGAACTGAGGTCGGGTTTGCCGTCAGCCGGCATGCTCTCAAACATCATTTGATGCTCACGGCTCCAGAAATGATTAAGCACCGTCTCCGCCGCCTGGCGCAACACGCCGTCGTAGTCCTTCGTTCGCAACGCACGCTGCAGGGTGAACAGTACGTTGGTCAGAATCATGTAGTGCGCGAGCGCCATCGAACCACTTTTCTCCGCCGCGGCAAAACCGGCGCGATAACTCGCCGTCGCCTGCAACGCGATCTCGCGGCAGCGCGGCTGCGGGTCGGCGCGATACAACTCCGCCGCGCCAATGGCTGCGAACGAATCCGTGAAAACCGTGTAGCCGCCAAACTCGCGCAGCCCTGGCGATCCGTCGCGCTTCAACGAGAAATAGCTATGCCCGTCGGGTCGAAACGAGTGCCGGCTCAGGAAGTCGAACCCGCGGCGCGCGTGCTCCAGCCATTCCGGGCGCGAGTAAGGCGAGTTGTAGAGCGCCGCAAACATGAAGACCGCCCGCCACTGCATCCACAGGTATTTCTCCGCTTCCAGCAACTCGCCTTTGCGTCCCACCACGCTGAAATAGCCGCCGTGTTCGCGGTCAATGCCATGCTTCGTCCAGAACGGCACGACGCGTTCCAACAGCTCGCTCTCGTATCGAGTACGATAACCTTTCATTTGTTTGATCCACTTCCGCCGGCAGCTCGAACGTATCCGAACCAGCGGCTTCTTGTTACTTGGCGCAAAACTCGATCATGCAAATGCCGCGCGGTTTCAACTCCAACCGCACGACCGGGTCGCGAGGATTGAACGAGCCCATGCGATGCCGGCCAGTCTCGTCGGTGCGGTACAGTGTGCAGCCATCCTTCAGCCCATAAGCTTTCACGTTGATCGGCAGGCTCAGGCTGAGTTTCTCATCACTGATGCTGGCCAAAGCGATGCCGATGTCTCCATCGGGCGCGCGCCACGCGCCATCCAATGCCACGGGATAAGTCCGCTTCGCGGGTTTCAGCGGCGTGTAGCTGCCCAGTTCGGCGACATCAATTTCCCGCGACGGCACATCGAGCGGCGGTGGGCGCAGCCATGTGCCGTGGAGGAGGTATTTGAGCGAACGCATGCGCGTGCGAACCATCCGGGTCACGTAGTCCATTTCCTCGGCGCGCTCCTTCAGCAGCGATGGAAGGAAATTGGCCATCATCGGTTGCATGCCCCATGCGAACGTCCGCGCGTGGTCCAGGTAAAACTGTTGGGAGAACTTGAGATCGAGCAGCGTCAGGCGGCCGGGCGGGGTCTTTTCCTGCGGCCATTTCTCGTCGTAGGGCGGATGCACCAGCCCGGCCATGCTGCCAAAAACGATCGTGCTCGAATGGTAAACGGCTTCGAAAAACGGAATCGGTTCCCAAGGCGGGCGCGAGCCGATTCGGTCGGCGCTCACGCTCAGGGCAAGCGTCAGGTCAATGTTCCCAATCCACGGCTCACCGCAGTACTCGCCTCCTAACGCGACACGACCGCATGCCGCGCTTCGGTCGCGAATCTCGGTCGTGAGCATCGCCAGCCCCTCCGACCAATACCGCCCCGGCCCCGGAATGTGGCCATGGGCCGGATCGTAGCAGTTGGCCCAGACACCGACCTGGTCCATGTAAACCCCGTCAGCTTTCAAGTCGCACAAAACCTTCTCGGCGAGACCGGCGTATTTGTCGCGCCAGAACTGCGTGCCGATGCACATCGGGGCGCACGGGGCCTTCATGTAGGTATTGTATGTCTCGGTGCGGACCTTGCCGTCGGCTCCCTTGACGGCATAGGTCTCAGCGTTTTCGTGGGTCCAACTCTGCGTCATGGTTCCCCAAAGGCGCTGGTTCATGTAGAGAATCGCCCGCACGTCCTGTCGGCGCGCGGCGGCCAACGCGGCCTTGAACGCCTCGGCGCCTTCGCGGGGCGGCAGGTATTCGGGGAAGCCGGCGTCATACGGACAGTTGTGCCACCAATGCCACAAAATGCTCACCGGCGCCTGCAGATGCTTTCGCATGACCGTCGCCGGCTCCAACACCTGCTGTGACCTGCCGCGATTCCACAACCACAGGCCAGTCTCCGAAATCCACGCGGGCGTAAGTCCACGATGGAACCGGCCGCGTTCGGCGATGATCTTCGCTGACGGCGACTCGCGATAGATTTCCGCCGCAGCCGTCCAGTCGCCGCAAAACGCGCCCAGCACCGGCGCGAATGGAAGCCGGAACTCAGTCATTTCCGCAGCCTGCTGTTCCGGCTCATGGATGATCTCGAAATGAAGCAGTCCCTTTCCATCGCCCCACATCGAGAAATCCTTCCGGTAACCCCGCGCATCATCGCAGGCAGCGTAGAAACCGGGGCCGTCCTGCTGATAGAAAGCCAGACACTGCACCGTCATGTCCGCTTGCGGAGAACGCCATGTGAGCCGCGCGCCTTTGTTGTCCTTGCCCTTCATCAGCGCGCGAGGGGCGCGCGCCAACATCCCCAATTGCCGGGGCACGGCGAGAACTTCGTCGGGTCGCTGGCGCAGACTCGATACTCGTGGAAACCGGACCTGCTTCAGTCGGACGCTTTTCGGCTTCGTGATCGACAATTCCCATCGGCTGAGCGGCGCGTCCTGCTGGCCGATCCGGACCAGGACTTCCACGCGCAACGGCTCCATCCCGCCGGCCGCAACCTTGTCCCACACCAACCGCAGTCCGGGTTGACCTTCTGTCAGCCGCTCAACCTTTGGCGACCCTGCGCGCTCAGCGGTCAGCTCCTGCGATATGTCGCCATTGCCAACGGAGATTTGCCACAACCCGAGCGGTGCATGACTGTCCGCGATCTGGTTGTAGCCTTCGGGCAGTTGAATCAATTCGCATAGCGATCCAGTGGCTGAATCGAAGCCAACTTGCAGTCTGCCATCCGCGACACGAACCAGTGCCGGGCTGGCACCTGACGCTGACGAAATCAACGCCGCCAGCAACACGCCGAATACAGAGGACGCCAGTTTGAGTTTCATAGTTGGTTTCCTGCGGTGATTTTGTTCTTCAAGTCTTGGTCGCAGCCTTCTGCTTGCGCAGCCGTTCCAGCGTCACCGCCACCGGCGACAGACGTTCGCCGGCAACCACCGGCGTCTGCGCGAGCTGCGCGCGGCTCTTGTGCAGCTCGTAACACGCTTCGGCGTAATCCAAACTGGCCAGTTCGGCTACCAGGCGCGTGCCGCGGTCAATCAGCTTCTTGTTGCTCGTCTCCACGTAGGACATCCAGTTGCTCACCACGCGTCCCAGACGCGCCGCCGTGGCCGTCGAGATGGTGTTGAGCACGAGCTTGATGGCGAGATGGTCCCAAAGCCGGATTGGCGACGGCGGCAACGTGCAGCCGACGTGGCAAACGTTGTCACTCAGGTTGCCGGTGGATGCCTCGGGTCCCACCGCCAGCACGCCTCGCGCCGAAAACCGCGCCGCGGCCGCGGCGAACGCATCACCCAAAGCAGTGCCTGACCCGCTGGTTGTGGACTCGGCGCCGGCCAGCACCAGTGCCGCGCAGTCGCCCGCATTGGAATAGCGCGATGAATCATCTTCTTTGCCGACGAGGAACTTGAACAGTTCCGTGCGGCTCAGCACCGGCGGGTTGCGCCAAATGCGTTCCGCCGCACCCGTCTTCTTGTAAAACGCCACGTCCCAAGTCAGGCATCGCGGTTCACGGCCAAGCATCCGCAGCCATGTCTCGGCGGTCGAATGCAACGGGTTCTTCACGAAAGCCATGGGTCGCGGCGAGGTCGAATCGTCGCACTTGCGAAACGGCGGCAGCGAAAACGTCGGCGCGCGTTCCGTGGTATCCGTGAAGATGTCGAGGAGGAACTCGTTGCCGAAATACGTCATCGCGTTCTTGCCGCGGCAAACCGACTCCTCCATGTTCACCCATCGTGCCATCGCCTCCACCGCGGACGGCCGACCAAGGTCGCACAGAAGCGACGCAAAGCGCGTCGCGTAATCCTCCGCGCTCACCGCTTTCTCCACACCAAGCGTCTTGCGCGCTTCGGCCGGTAGCGCGGTTTGCAGATGACGAACCAGCGCCATTTCCAGCGCCGCGCCAATCACCAACAGTTCCGACGTGGTCGCCTGCATCCGCGTTGAACCTGCGACGGACATGGGACCCGACGACAAGTCGAGTTTGACGATGCGCGGCTCTTCGATCACGCGCCGGGACCGATCCACGTGCGCGGCCAGCACGTTCATGGGATTGTTGCAGGCGAAGAACACCTCCGCGCCCGCTTCCAACGCCTGCCAAGCCGTGCCGATCACCGACGACGTTTCGCCGCCCTCCGTGATCGCCACGAGCACGTCGCCGCGCCCAAGACCGGCTTCCACAGCCTGCTGCCGGCCAAATGCCTCATAGTCCTCGAAGAATTCCACCGAGCGAACCAGCGCGTAATCGCCGCCGGTCATGATGCTCAGCGCGGCGTTCTCGGCCCGGAGCGCGCCCGCGCCGAGTTTGGCGCGAGCCTCACGCCAGAAAGCGCGATAGGCCGCCTCCAGCAAAATACTCAGCCGTCCCGTCGCGCCACAGCCGCTAAAACAAATGCGACCGCCGCGATTCAGCGCCGCCGTCAGCGATTCGACGAGTTTCCGAAATTCCCCTGTCGCGAACACCCGTTGCGCTGCCGCCGTGACGTCATCATCCACAACTTGCAGCATCTTGATTCCCGCGCGCACATCCTTTGCGATCACCTCGGCCAATCCGCGCGTCTTCGGATGCGACTGTTCGGTCGGCAGCACACCGAGGTGAAACTCACGCTCGGATTTCACGAAATGCTCGGCTTCTTGTCTTGCGTCGTCCATGTCTGTTCTCCGTGGTTGATGATTCAAAATATCCGCGAGCCGGTCGCCAGCGATCGATACGGCATTGTGGATGATGGTGTGTATGCGCCTTTCGCTCCTTCGTCCAGTTCCGCAATCGCGGCAATTTTGCCGTCAATGAGTTCGCCAAGCCGCTGCGCCAGTTCGCGATAACGCGCCGCCTGCCCGGCAAATCGAATTTGCAGCACCTCCAGCCCAAACGGCTCACAACGGGCCAGCCACAGAGTCCGGAATGACTGTGCCAGTTTCTCGATGAGCGCGACTGCCGGCGGAATTTCGTCGCGCACCGCCGCCAAGGCACGAGAGTCCTTCGTCGCATAGGCGTCGAATAGGCGGGCGGCAATGCCGACTTTGGCTGCCTGCACGCGGGCCACAAGCCACGCGTGGCCCACATCGCCGGCGGCGCGATCGTTGCGGTGCGGCTCCAACGCGCGCGCCACCTCGAGATAGTGTTTTTCAGCATCGCGCAACGTGGCGCCTTTGCCGCGCGCGACCTTGCGGAGATACATCGCCAGCAAGGGATCGTCCCACATCACACTGCAACTTTGCAGAGGCTCGTTAATCTTGGAGGCCGTCCGGTGGACCGCAAGGTCGGAGAAACACACGGCGCGGAAACGTTTGGCGAGCTTCTCTTCAGCCACGGTTCCGTCGCCGAAGCACTTCTCGGCAGCGTAGGCCAGCCCGGCGAATGACGAGTCGAGTTCCCAAAAGGCGCCATCGTCGGACCACAAGGTGAAGAGCATCTCCTTCAAGCCTGCCTCGCGGCATGCGTCCACGCACGGGCTGGCGAATTTTTCGGTATTGTTCCAGTTGTGCCAAAAGTTGGGCCATGACCAGACGCCTGAGGCCATCACCGGCTCTGAACCCAGCGCGCGATGACTGCTGATGCGATCGATGTAATGTTTCTTGTCGGCCTTGTAATAGTCCCAGTAAACCAGATCGAGATTCTTCGGCAGCGCGGCGACGACCTCGGCGGGGATGCGGCTGTTCTTGTCGTAATGGCTGCCCGAAACGTTGGCGAGTTTGAAAAGCACATCCGACCAAATCATGGGTCGCAGACCGTGGCGCTCGCAGATCGCCGCGACCCGCTTGAGATGCTCGCTGTAGATGTCCAGTCCGCGACGGTAGCCGTTGCGGTCGAGGTAACGGCCGCGGCCAAGGTCGTAGGTCTCGTCCATGCCGAGGTGAAACCGCCGGCTGCGAAACACGCCGGCCCAGTGCGCAACCATTTTCTCGATGAGTTCATATGTGCGCGGCTCGCCGACCAACAGCACGTGCTCGGTGTCGCGCAGGCCGGCATACGGCGTCCACTTCAGAAGCTGTTCGAGGTGGCCGAGGGCCTGGATGGAACCGATCATCTCGATGCCAAGCTGCGCCGCATACTGGTCGAGCGCCTTCAGGTCATCGGGCTTGTAGTTGCCGCGCATGTAGCCGAAGCAAGGTTCGCCGGGCAATTGGTAGCCCGCTTCCGTATAGACCATCGCCACATCGTAGCCCAACAGCGCAAGGCGCCGGAGCCACTTGCGGAAGTGGTCGGGCCGAACTGTGGCGTTGTGGCCGCAGTCGAGCACAATGCCCAGAGTCGAGAATGCCGGCCGATCTTTGATCGTCGCACCGTCCTGCGCCAACCCCGCCAGCAGCGTACCCAGCGCGCGACCTGCATGGGACAGCTTGGCGTAGCGAATCACCGCCTTGTCACCATTCAAACGAACCGAGCAACCGGCCATGCCGGCATCCTGTTCGACCTGGAGCGACACCTCGCCCTCGCGTGGCGCACCATTCTGCATTTCGCGGATGGGATACTCTTCACCAAGGCTCCGCAACATCGGACGGATGTCGGGCGAAACGGATTCCGCCCGCCAACACAGGCGAGTGGCAGCGGGTGCCGTTTGAGCAAATACCAACAGCAGCACAACAACCAACATAGATGTCAGTTTCATGTCTTCTCTCCTCGGGGTTCAATACAGCGTCGTATTCGTCGGCTAAACGACCAAGGCCGCGCTGCCAATCAACGCCATGCCCGGCATCGAAGCGGACGCCTGCAAAGCAGTGGACCGCTTCAATACGTCATAACAAATCAGGTGCAGCGAGTTGATAATAAGCGCTCTCTTTGTCTGTCGATCAATCCACTTCCGTCGGCTGCTCGAATGGGTTCCAACCGGCGCGCTCGAACTTGCCGTCGGCGGGCACAAGTTTGCGCAGGATGGAGGCGGTCGCAGCTCGGGAAAGGGAACCTTCGGTTTGCCACAAGCCGAGCGCGGCCTGGTCCTTCGACCACACGCAGGCAGCGACATGATGCAGTACTGGGATGCTCTGGACAAGATGATGCCATGTTGTCATCAGCAAGCCGGCGCTGTTGTTCGCAATGGCGCCCTTCGCCAGCGCGCGGATGTTGGCAGCCGAGTTCCACGGACACGCGATTGTCTCCAGGCCGCGCTCGCGGAAATGACTCAGCGTTGGAACCTCGCCTTTCACGCCGTAATGCCAGTCGGCGATCACGATCTTGCGGGAGATGTGGTCCAGCGACAGATGCGTTGGCAGCGTCGGCGAGCCGTTGGCGGCGAAGCCCGACGGCCATTTCGCGCGCTCCAGCAATGCATCGCCCCACATCATGGCGCGACGGCCGCGCTTTTCGATGTGCGCGGCAAGGTTGTTGATGTGATCGGTGAAAAGCTGCACACGATCCGCTTGCCGGCAGCGGTCACAGGTCGCGTGCGAGTAAGCCTCGTCGCAACCCATGTGATAATACTGCCCCGGCCCGGCAAACTCGATCAGTTCGTCGCACACGCGTCGCAGCAGGTCCTGCGCGCGCGGGTTGGTCAGGCACCACGTCCAGCCGTCCGGCTCAAACAACGAAGCGAGCCGTGGGTTCTGGTCGAGCACGACGTGCCGGCCGTGCTTGATGCGGCAGGCGGTGGCGTGGCCCCACGAGTTGAACATCGGGATGACCTCCATCCCCATGTCGCGGGCGATACCGACAAGCTTGCCCGCCTGCGCCTTCGTCCATGCCTCGGGCCACGACAACTCCTTCAGCGCGTCAAGCTTCAGCATGCCCCAGAACTCCAGCACGACGTGTGTGAATTTGAAGAACGCGGCAAGCCGGATCGCCTTCTCAATCATCACCGGCGACGTCTCGTGGAAAATGCAGAGGTGCAGCCCGCGGAACTTCATCGCCGGCCAATCCTGAATCTCGACGTGCGGCAACGTGAACGCGAGGCCGCCGCCCGCCGCGTCGTCGGCGTCGAGCAGTTGAAGCATTGTGAACCATGCATGACGCATCGCTGCCGGCTCGGTCGCGCTCGCTGCAATGCCCGACGCGTCCACTTTGAGCGCGTAGGTGGCATTCGACTCCCGTTGTGGGGGACGCGCGCCTGCGAGCGAGAACTCGCAAGCCTTCAACGCCGCGTCATGCGTGACCGCCAGTTCCACCGTGCTGAACGTGAACCGCCGCCACATGTCTATCATCATCTTGACAACACCCGCGTCGCAGTCGCGGCTCACCGCAAGTGTCACGCGTTTGCTGAGGCTCAGCGTCTCCACGCCCCACGTGATCTTGTTCGGATAGGGATGGATGCTGCGCGGCAACACGCCGGTCGTCGGTGGCGTGGCCGACTGTGTTGATGCCGCACGGCCAAGCGCGAGCGTGCCGGCAATAGCTGCGGAGGTTTTCAAAAACTCGCGACGCGAGGTTGAGATGGGCTGAGTGGGTGTCTTCATGGTCTGATGGTCATTCTGCGGTTGCTTTGCCGGTGATGGTGGCATGTTCGGCGATGTAGCGATAACTGTAAAGCCAGCCGTTGGCTACATACCAAACATCCTTGCGATTCGCGACGTGTCTCAAATGCTGCACCAGGGTCGAGCCTTGAACGCCGTCCCGTCCCGGGCGCGGGTCATGGATCGCGCTGTTGAGGTAGCGGTCAGGGTGCCACATGGCGTAGCAGACGCCGCCGGCGTCGTGCACGCGGTCGAACGCCGCGTTCAATTCCGCAACGTCCGCGGCAAAGAAACGCCCCATCGGAGTGCGCCTCTTGAAGACGCGGTCGTAATCCTTGGGATTCAGCCCGCCGACGCCGTAGAACTTGTGCGCGGCGTCCCACGCTGCGTAATCGGTGTTGGCTGGGGTATCACGGCCATTGTAGCCCCGCACGAACAGAAATTCGGCCGCATCCGTGTCCAGGACGGCATCGTCTTTGTATCCGGAGGTGAGGATGTGCTCGAAGACATGCTGGCCGAAGGGAATGTGACGAAGGTGCTGAAGGATCTCGTCCCGGCAGCCGAGAACCTCCGCCCTGCAACCGCGAACGCCGTAGGCTCTTGCATTGCCGGGATGAGTTTGCGCGTGAACGGCCGGCTCCCAACTGAAATCGCGCCGGTCCAACTCCTGCTGCATCGCATTCCACATCGCGTTACTGCCGGCCATGTGCGTGTTGATGGCGATCGAGACGGGCAGTTTGAAACCGCGGCAGACTCGCAGGGCCGCCTGATAATTGTCACACGCGTCGTCGTCTGCCGCGTGCCATGCTGCGCCGGGATTGGCTGTCGCCTTGCGGCCCCAGTTGTCGAGCGAGAGAGTGTAGGCCGCCTTGCGATCGTCATAATACCTGGCCACCCCGACAAACCGCGCCGAAGTCACATTTGCAAATGACAGTTCGGTGGAGTTGCCGCCCCCGAAACCCACTGAGACAAAAGCGCGCCCGCCGCTGTAGTCGAACCGCACACACTCGACGCCGTTGAAGAAGTTGGTGGCGGCTTTTTTTGGCAGGACTTTCCACCCCCCGGACGGATTGTCCCGGCGACTGACCTTCGCGCCAAGAGACAAGCCCGAGATGTCGAAAACATACGTCACCGGATACTGAAAGCCCCATTTGTTCCACATCGCCTGGTCCACGGAGACGATGAACTCTTTTCCCGCCGAATCGGCTGCGAAACCAGCCGGCATACAGAAAGCCGCCAGGAACAGCAACGGGAGCAAAAACCTCGCGAGCCGGCGAATCTGCACCCGGATCACTGAGTCACGCCGCGAGGCCGTGGTGGGCGGGATTGGCGCATTCATCATCTTGGGATTGCTGTGTTGTCGAAGCATCGCATTTATCAGATAAAGTTCGCCAGCATCTCCAGAATTCCACGGTCAACCGTGCCGAATCGGTTGACGAGGTCGCGCCGCATCATCTCCACATCATGCGCCGGGACAAAATCAGACACATACCGATACCGGCCCATCCGTCTGCCTACGATGAAGGCATCCCGGTCGGACGGATTCATGTTCAGGAAGCGATCGATCGGCTCAAGCATCCGTTGCTTGTCCTCGGGCAGCCTCCCGGCCACATCTTCCAGAAGGTTCATGATGTGATCGCTCAGCACAGCGCTCGTGATGCCATTGAGGCGCTCGATGCAGGTTCTGATTTCGCGGACTTTTTCCTCTTCCGTGACAGGCGCCCATCGTCCTTCGGTCATCATGCGAAAGAGAGGAGTGCCCGGCACCGGCACCGTGCTTCGGATCCGTATGAAGGTTGGATTGACGGCAGAAAGCACCGCGGCCGACTCGACCGCGTGTTCTTCGGACAACTCCCGTCCGCCAAGGCCCGGCATGAAATACTCCGAGAGTTCGATCCCTGCGGCCATCACATGGCGGCCCGACCGAATTTGCTCCTCTTGCGTGAGGCCTTTTTGGACAAGGGAAAGAACGGTGTTGGACCCAGATTCCATGCCGATGTGGACCCGGTTGAGGCCGGCAGCACGCAGCGATTTCAGTTCGTCCAGCGACTTGCGGCTGACGGTTTTGGCACGCGCATAGCTGGTGATCCGTGTAAGGGTGGGAAAGGCCGCGCGCGCGTAATGCAGGATCTCCGCCAACTGCTGCGTGCGCAGAACCAGCGCGTCGGCATCCTGCAAGAAAAGACTTTGCAGACCGTGGCACATCCAGAAGGCCATCTGCCGCGCACACTCGGGCGCCACCTCATCGTCGCAGTCCAGGCTCCTGACGGCCTCAACAACCGCAGCGCGGTCTGTCGTGGCGCTGCGCGGGACGTTCATGCGGCGGCGAATTTTGTCCGCAATGGCAGC
>Ga0265297_10004875_pt1 | contig 21268 bp, 32 predicted proteins | sample Munlanlwell13791_FD_192502 | JGI IMG/M metagenome (GOLD analysis project Ga0265297, IMG submission 192502) | Leachate microbial communities from a municipal landfill in Southern Ontario, Canada - Leachate well 137-91 | ecosystem: Engineered > Solid waste > Landfill > Unclassified | place...
GTTTCCTGACGCGAAATCTGCGTATGGCCAAATGTGGGAGTACGCTGTTGTCGGTGGATACATTGAATCTGAAAAAGGTATCAAGGCCTTTGTCATTTTCACCGAGCGTGAAAACGCTGACGGTGATGAGGACTTTGGCTTTGTTGATCTGCGCCAGATCAAAATCTACCAAAAGGAGAAGGTTCATGTCTAATTTGATTGACTCTATGCTGTTTCAGAAAAATCCATATGGAATTCCAGACAGCTTTGCTTTTCCTAACAGCCTGAGTCGTGATGATAGTATTCGCCATGCTTTTGAGTTGCACGGCCTGATTGTCGCTGATATTCACCGCGTATGTCTTGGGATATGGACCTGGGTGCTGTGCACAAACTGTGAACTATGGTTGCTAGACAAGTCACACGGCGGCGGTTGTATGTTTATCAGAGACTCTAAATAAACGTGATATAAAAAGGAGAAAGCTCATGGCCTTGGTCATTGACCAAGTGGCAGCGAGAGGCTCTTGGTCTATGAGTCAGCACTCGCCGTTCGTGTATCGGCGCTCAAAATAACTTGGAGATTTTATGAAATACGTTTTGATAATCCTAATCGCACTTGTGCTGAATTACGTGGCAGACCAGTCCACTATGCGTAACTGCGTAATGTACGGTCACGTTGAATTGTTTGGAGGTGGCACTATCACTTGTAAAGTCGTATCTGAAGAATAATCATGGCAACTCGCACACTAAAAAGTAAAGCACCGGCCACAGCCAGTATCAAATCTCAACCGACTCCTACTCAGGCGGTCACGTTCCCTTTACCTGCAGGCAGCTCTTACTGGGGCGTGTCGATGCATAAGTTGGCTGCAAACTGGTCGCGCCTCTTTCCGCTGGCAGTAGAGGAAGTTCTGCTGTCGGGTTACACCCTAAGCGTAGGGTTCGTGCCTGAGCCGCATCTAATCTGTACCTCAGATGTCTACGAAGACCGACATTTACCCTTTACCTTACTTGATACAGCTGACGAGCTAGCTAGTCCAGATTGGTGCATACAAGAACAGCTTGACTATCTGGGCATGTTGGCCCGAGTGCGAGCTACTGCACAGACTCGCGCAGCGAAAAAACGCAAAGCCGCAATGGCCTCTCTTGCGCCGTGGCAACGTGATAGTCGCCGATTTTGGTTGTGAGGCACTCGACCCGCTATGAAGTACCGTCAATACTACCACATCGTTCCCGCACCTAGCAGGGCCTTGTTCGTTCGTATCCTGCGCCGACTGTGGCGCCTTTGCTGAGGAGACATCTATGCAAACCACCTATTGGGTTATCGCCAATCAGGCTAGAACCTTGTTCGTAGCCCGTCCAGACCAAATCACGCGCCGTACACCAAACTTGGCTACCGCCAACCTGTTTGAGTCGGTAACCTTAGCCAATCAGTATCTGCGCGAAGCCCGGCGGCATCTTAGCGAGGTGAGCCCTAATGCCGAAGCTCAGGCCGCGGTATTCTTTGCCCAGGCGAGTATCACGCCGGTTACCCTGACCTTGGGCATTGTGCAGAACCCTAATAAACCTGGCGGCTACGTTTCCTGAATATCGCTACCCGCTGCCTCTGGACTCAAGCGCCCAACGATTTATACCTATGGGCAAGCTGCCAGATTTTCTGCGCACAAATCGTGGGCATGTACTAAAACTTTTAGGAGTCAACAATGAATAAACTAGCCAAGATGAAAGCCTTGTGGACGGAAGCTGTAGACGCATATTACAACCGCAAGCGCCCGATCATGACTGATGCCGAATTCGATGCGCTTGAGGACAGCATCACTAAACTGGCTCCCGCCTGGGTGTCCTTGAACAAAACCGGGGTTCGCGTGGCCGATAAAAAGACTGAGGTGTTATTGGCTCGACCAATGCCCAGCCTTCGCAAGGCATACCCAGAGGCTATCGGGAAATGGTGTGCCAAGTTTGTACCAAAAGACCGCATGCCCGGCTACATAACTATGGATAAGCTGGATGGTTCTGCCCTACAGCTACGGTACGTCGCCCTCAGGCTCAAGCAAGTTGCGACTCGCGGTGATGGTCTGCTGGGCGGAGACATTACGTTCCTGGCACCTCACTTGAACATACCGCACATTATCAGTGGCGGCAGTTCTGAGCTGGTGCTGCGCTGTGAAGCCGTTATTCGACGTTCAGTATTCGACAAGAAGTGGGCCAAGCACTTTGATGACCCACGAAGCATGGTCAATGGACTGCTGAATCGTAAGACACCTCATCCTGCGCTAGCCGACATTGATATTGTCGTTGTTGGTATCTACGACCTCAGCATTGTGACTGCACTGCAGGTAGCAAAAGCTAATGGGTTTAAAACAGTGCCAACCTCGTTTGTTGCTGAGGATGAGTTTGCCGAGCATCTTGCCCAGCGTAAGGCCGCTAGTCTTTATGACATTGACGGCCTAGTAGTCACCACTAACGAGTTTCGTCTGAACTACGCAAGCGACGACAAGCCCAAGGACATTATCGCCTTCAAGGTTAATGCTGTGGCCGACGAGGTTGAAGCCACTGTGAAAAAGATCATCTGGCAGGTTTCTGGCCGCGGGCGCATCATTCCGAAAATCTGTATAGAGCCTACAAAAATCGCAGGTGTCATGGTGCAACATGCAACTGCGCATAACGCTGTGTGGCTTATGGAACGTGGTATCGGCAAGGGCGCTGTTGTGAAGCTGGTGAGGTCCGGCGGTGTTATACCCAAGATCAACTCGGTTGTGTCCAAGGGGTCTGCGGATTATCCAACGATACCTTATCGAGTTATTGGCGTGCACTACGTAGCCCTTAACCCTAGCAAGGGTACGGCATCTGGTATCGATGCAAAAAACATTGTCAAATTCATGCAGACTCTGGGCATCAAGCAGTTGGCCCTAAAGACTGCGACCCTGTTGCTGCCCGTGTTTCCTACGCCCCTGTCCTATATTGAAGCGTGGTGGTGTGACGGCCTAGCAGCTAAGCTGGCCTCCGTGATCGGCGCTAAAACGGCGACCAACCTAGTCGAGGAGTTTGATCGAGTGTGCGCCAAGCCAATTCCGATGAGAACCTTGATGGTTGCCTCCCAGATATTTGACGTTGGTATCGGCGAACGCAAACTGGCTATGATCGAGCAGTCAGGTATCTCTATGAACGCCTTGCTTACTGGTGGCTATACGCGAAAGAAACTTATTGAGGTCGAGGGTTATTCAGACATAACTGCTGACCTGGTTATTACGGGTCTACCAGAAATGGCGCACTTTGTGGCTCGCGCCAGCAAGATACTGCATCTTGACGGGGCTTTACCCGCACGCTTACCTAAGGTCAGGGGCCGTCTATCTGGACAGTGCGTTAGCTTTACCTCATACCGGGATAAGGCGCATGAGGCAAGTGTGGCGGCTGCGGGAGCCACGGTGGTACCGTACGGGGCAAAGACCAGCATACTGCTATACAAGGATGGAGGCAAGGCCTCAGCCAAAGTTGAGTCCGCTAAGGACAAAGGTCTGCGCGTTTGTACTTTTAAGGAACTTGGATTATGAACTTTTTAAAACGAATTTGGTGCTGATGTTTCCACCCTATGGCTTCAACCCTTGAAGAGGTATTACCCGAGGCATATATCGGTATTCAGCTTTGTCCAGACCATACGTTTCAGGTCAGTGCTCTGGACCCAGACGGCACCCTGATTAGCAGTCATCGAACAAGCAGTAATCTCGTTGACGACGTACACCTTGCAGTTGCAATGGCGGTAATAGCTCAAAAATTGCGCAAATAATCACTTATTTACGTGGTTTTTGTCGTTTTCTCGTGTAAATACCTTGAAAAACGTTGTTTTTCGTGTTATACTGTAGTCACGGTAACGTAGGGTTATCTATTCTCAACTTAGAAAGGTTTCATCGTGTCTTACCCAGAAATTAAACTAGCTAAAAACAATACCACTTCAGCTGAGGTTCTTGCGAAACTTGCACAGACGCACGATTCTGACGTATGCGAAGCGGTGGCTTATAATCCAAATACGTTGGCAGCCACACTACAGCTAATCCTGATTTACGTTGCTTCGTGGTGCTGTTCTCCACAGAAATTACTGAGGACGAATACGATTTCCTTGTAGGATCCAATCCAGGACATCCTACGTGTCACCAAGTTAGGCTGACGCCTAAGGACTCAGCTATGCGCGTTAAAAAGATGCTGCCAAGTAGCCAGATATCACCGGGTGACTACTGGGAAGCTAAACTCCATGGCGAGGTTGACTCAATCGACCCATTCGCAGAGGGGGATTAACAATTTGTAAAACCCACGGGTCACCGGTGTTCAGGTGATAACTCAACCAGAAAGTTATGATCATGTCTAAAAATCAAAATCGCGTAGTTGTTACTCGGGCCTGCAAGTTCGGCAAGGACGATGTGCGTAATGTGCGTTTTGTGGCCACAAAAACTCAGGTTAAGGTCACTTGCAAGAGCAAACCCAGCATCATCATTAAGGTGAACCCAGACAAAACTGCGCGTAAGTCTGCAAGCTACCTGGGCTGGACTAACGACAACGAATATGTCGCGTCTGTTGGCGCCACTCCCGAAAAGGCTTACCGCAAATTGGTTCGTGAGTTCTGGCTGTAATCCTAAAGCTGTAAATATGCAGTATCTAACCTATGTAGAAAGCCTAGGTTTTTATGGTGTTAAGCACAAAAAGGTTAAAGCCCCAGAATTAGAAGTTCGAGGCTTTACCTTTGAGCGATTTGACCCCGAAGAAACTCGACGTACTCTAGGCCGATCCCGTGCGCACACTCAAAATCTGTTCGTGTTCGTGGTCGGTCGTAACCGAGCTGTCAGGGTCGATACCAAGAAAAACGTTGTGTTACTTGGCAACAGCGCCAGAGCGCTTGCCGCCTTTATGGAGTCTGTAGAAAATGTACATTAGCCCAAAGCCTTGCGCACTTAAGGATCTACCCACTGTTGGTGATGTAATTCCGTGCGTGGGTCAACAATTTCAGTTTCTGAATAGCACCACACCTTCGGTTCGCATTCAGCGAAACGCTCATGCTAGTGTAAAGCTTGGGCAGAACGTTTGGGAGTCATTGGCCCACGGCTCTAAAACTGGTCTGATCGTATTTGTCACGCAGCCAGCAAGCATACCGCTGGATCGCGTATGTTCCTTACAGGTAACCCGGGTTGAGGCGCGTACCGCCTTTGCCCGAGCGCTGTTTTCCTAAGGACCGCAAACCATGCAGCTAGTTGTATACCAGCCCCCTCCCGTTTTGGTTGCGTACAAAGGATGGCTTCAGCGTCAAACTCACCGTGAACGCATCCATTACGATGAACGGCGAACCCAATGCCACGAGATTGTGTTCAATATTATGCGGGAGTTTTCCTCGACGCTTGAGGCAATTACCCGGGCACGAATGCGCATTCGTGCCAAGCAAACCGGCGCTCCTTGCACTGAACCTATGGACGCCCTTCAGGCTGCTGACGCATTAGCTCCGCAAACCTCAGACGCGGAGCTATTTCTGCTAAAGATTGCCTACCGTCAGGCCGCGACGCTTGCGCATCCCGATAAAGGAGGCAGCACGGCTGACTTTCAGGCAGTCGTTGAGGCCTACAGAGCCAAGAACTTGGGTTCGTTACACGAATTTGTTCTGACTCGAACCGCACCAGTTCTTAAACAAATCGCCTACTGGCTAACGGAGGTACAAAAACCGCAAATCGACTGGATCGAGTATCAGTCCAGCACCGAGTATCAAATCGCACAATTACATATGCAGGGTCATTCTGACAGGGCCCGTAATGTAACCAAACACCTGGTTGAGGCAACCTTGCTTCACACCCTGGCCGAAGAACTATCTTGAAAGACCACTATGGCAACCAAATCCACACCCATGAAAACCTCATCAAAATCCAATGTAGTTACATTGGCCCGCACAGCCCGAGCACCAAAGGTTATCGCCAAGGCACCTGCAGTACGCGCCCCGTTGCCCTTGTATAAGGCCCCCGCTGACTTTAAGCCGTATTTCGCTCTGGTGCAAGTCACCACCGAAAAAGATGGCCTTATTGCCACAAAGGTGCAGGCCGTTCGCTATCAAGGTCGTTTTGACCGTGACGTTGAGGACAAAAAGAAATTCAACATGGCGTTTTACGACCGTGACACCATTATGGGTATTGCTACTCGCTTGGCCGCAGTGACCTACAAGGCGTCTAACGACAAGAAGTTACCCGCCAGCATTAAGGCTCGCGCGGCTATCAAGGGCGGCTACCGTCTGCCAGCGTCAACCACATTTCAGTTGTTGATGCGGGCAGGCAAAAAGACTGCCGATGAATCCTTGACCTGTCGGGTGACCAAAATCTGGCAGATGTGTTCCACAAAGTCAAGCCGTATTGTTCCAGTTGAACTGGAGAAAACAGACCCAGCCTATCGCGCCCTGCGCAAAGCCTCTCGAATTCTGCCCGCGGCGTTCACTAATACGCAGCTTCCTCCTAAGCGCACCCGCGGCTCTCAAACTGAGGCAGAATAAAAACTTTAAATAACGTATAAGGTGGCAGCGTCCTTTATCAACGCGGCACAACATGTTTGTTTTTAACTCAAGGAAATCCTAATGGCAACTCGTCAAGCTCCAGTAGCAACCCGTCAATCCCGTCGCGCAGCACCCGTTGAAGAACCCGTCCGCATGACCCGTGCACAACGCCGTGCAGCTGAAGCTGCTGCCGCGGCCGCTCCCGCCAAAAAGCGCAAGGTCGCCGCACCAGCCCCTGAACTTACCCGTGCTGAACTTCGTGCACAACGTCGTGCTGATGCTGAGGCGGCAGCTGCTGCGGCTGCTGCGCCAGCCCGTAAGTCACGCAAGACTGCACCCGTTGAAGAACCCGTCCGCATGACCCGTGCACAACGCCGTGCAGCTGAAGCTGCTGCCGCGGCCGCTCCCGCCAAAAAGCGCAAGGTCGCCGCACCGGTTGACGCTACTCCGGTGACCCTCAACCTGTCAGTTACTCTGTCTGCTACTGGCACCGTGGAGAGCAACGGCGCGTTCTATACCGTCGACGGCATGATCATTCCTCGTACCTTGGTAGTGGCCATCGTGGGCAACACTGTGTACTACCGTGCAACCGTCAGCCTTGGTAACTTGGCCGAAGTGGTGGACGTCAAAGGCCAGGTGTGCTATGTCAACGATCAGGGTGAGAAAATCGTGGTGTTTGACACCCAGGCCTTGTCGTTGACTCCTGGTGTACTTGCCGACGTTGGCGAGCCCGCGCCTAAGTCCCGTTCCAAAAAGAAAGGCGCCGAGGAAGAGTTCGACGAGGAAGACCTCGACGATGAAGATTTCGCAGAAGACCTCGACGACGAGGATGAAGCCGGCGATGATGATGAATTTGATGAAGCCGGCGATGATGAAGACCTCGAAGACGATGGGGATGATGAAGAAGGTGGGGATGATGAAGAAGAGTTCGACTTTGAGGACTGACCTGCTCTGAACCTACTAGGTCTCTAGTAAAAAGGCGAGTTTAACAGCTCGCCTTTTCCATTTTTAGGAGCACCAAGCGTGGATCATCTGGCACTGTACAGCCGAAACTGCAAACAATGCGGATACCTAGACCCCGAAGAGTCCCGGTTGTTTGAAAAATGTCATTTCACTAAGGGGAATACCGAATGCCCTGCACAGGAGATTCAGATAGCCGTAGTTGGAGAGGCCAAGCGACTTGCACGGCAAGTGCAGAGGCTACGCGCATCTGGTAATCTGGAGCGTGAGGCCAAGCTGCTAGGCTTTGTTGCAAAGCGAAGCCCGGCGTTTCGATTCAAATTTAATGAATGGTCAAAATGAGCACGAAAACTCAAGCACCAGCTGTGATAGAACTGGTGCGTATCAAGTCATGGTACATACCAAAGAATGCAGAGTCGTATCAGGGTCTTAAAGCCCTAGGGGTACCTCTGCTGTTAATCCAGAAAGATTTCCTGCCTACGTTACAACTGATGACTCGCCGTAACAACGTTCGAGCCACTGAAACCTTGTGGGCCGACGTTCTTAACCCTCTCCTTGACAAGGTTGGTATGGCGTGGAAGGCGGGCGACGGCCGAAGCTGCGTTATGCAGTCGGACAAACTCACGTTCTTGGCAAAAGCGTCTGCCAAGAATCGTGCTGCTGTTTCAAAACTTGAGTGCGCCCTAGCCAAGTTTTTCGCCAGGTGGAGCTTTCGGTATTATCCGACGTTTAGTGAAACTGGCGCACGGTATAAGCTTGTCGTTGAGTTCAAGTTTGATCCAATGTTATCGCCTATCGTACCGTCAGTTGTCGCTGAACCCAAGACAGAGTACGAGTTGGTACTTGGATTCACCAAGATTAAACTCACTGTGTACGACAAGCCTCACGCTGATCTAAAGGCTAAGGCTCTTATCGCGCCGCTTGTCGTTGTTGAGGTTTTCACTAAAACAGGAAACTCCTGGTGCACGGTTCACACGGGCACCTTCACAAATTCGCAGATTGGAGACCCTAAGCAATTCTGTGCTGCTATGGGCCTACTTTATGGTCGCTATGAGAACAACACATGACTAAAAAAGGTCAATACAACTCCGACTCTATCGAGACACTGAGATTTCCCGAGTCGGTTCGATCTAATCCGTCAATGTACATCGGCGGCACGGACGAGCACGGCATGTTTGTTATTGTGCGTGAGCCAGCTGATAACTGCGTTGACGAATACCTAGCTGGCCGCAACAAGTTTGTGGCCATCATGATAGATAAGGACGGCTCCTACTGGGTGCAGGACGGCGGTCACGGCATCCCTCAGGGCGTCAAAAGCGTTGAGGTTAATCTCAACGGCAAGACCGTGGTATCTAAGATGCCAACCATGCAAGCGGTCTTCGGTGAGCTGCACACATCTGGCAAGTTTCGCAGTGAGGCCTACGCCACAAGCATTGGCTCTCATGGTGTTGGGGTAAAGGGCACGAACGCTACCTCTGAGTTCATGCAAGTGACAACTTGCTATCAGGGCAAGTGGTACAGCATTGGATTCACCAAAGGCAAGCTCACTGCGCCTGTGACCACAACCTCAGTACCTCGGAGTCCGTTCACTGCAAAGCCCCTGACCCGGGGTACGTTGATTCACTTCAAGCCTGATGCGTCGATTTTCTCAGTCAAGAGCTTTCCTCCCGCAATGCTTGTTGAGTGGGCTGAGATTCAGGCCTACCTAAACCCGGGACTGCAGGTTGTTGTCAACGTTAAAGGTAAGCAAAAAACCTTTCTGTCTAAGGACGGCCCAGCTGAGTACATTGCTAAGCGAATCACTCAGCTGAAGGCTGAGGCCGAGCCTGTTCACTTTGTATCCTCCAATGACCTGGCTAACGTTGTTGTGGCCTTTTCTAATGCTGACGGGTTTGAGGTGCGTGGATTTACCAACGGGCTAGGCAACTCACAAGGTGGCAAGCATGTAGACAGCGTAACCTCAGCACTGTATAAAGCTCTGCTGCCGCACAAGGGTGCCAAACAGATATTCAGTGCTGCTGACTTTCGTGACGGTCTTGTGGGTCTAGTTAACGCCAAGCTGCACAAGGCCTCCTTCTCCTCGCAGGACAAGGCTCGGTTAACTGATGATCGCATGGGCGCTGACTTTGAGGCCCTGGTTGCTGAGGACGCCCGCAAGTTCTTTTACAGCAACAGGGCAATGGTCAAGCGCCTATGTGACCGTGCTGCCCGCATTAACGAGTTGAAGACCAAGTTCAAAGCCTCCAAGGCTGTGTCCTCGGAACTGAACAAGTTAAAGCGGCAAGGGCTGCCTCCAAACTATGCACCCGCACACTCCTCAGTTCCCTATCGTGACCGTGAGCTGTTTATTGTTGAAGGTGACAGTGCTGCTGGTGGCGTGCGCAAGGTGCGTACCCCAAACCAAGCGTTGCTGCCGCTAACTGGGAAAATTCTGAATGTACTTCGCAGCAAGGGCGACAAAGCGTTGCTGAGCAATGCAGTGCTGAACATTTTGGGTGCTATTGGCTACGACCCCAAGGCAGAAAATCCGCTAACCAAGCTGCAAGTTGGCAAGATTATTTTTCTTGCGGATGCTGACCCAGATGGCTCACACATCAACTGCCTGCTGCACGCGCTGTTTTCTCGATACTTGCCGGGCATGTACGATCAGGGCATGATATTTGTTGCCGACATGCCTGAGTTTTATTCCATCGTCAAGAGTCAGATTTTCGTGGGCGACAGCCTGTCTGAGGTTCAAGCCAAGCTGACGAAGGCCAAGCTCAAAGGTGACGTGCTGCACGCAAAGGGATGGGGTGAGGTTGACCCTCAAGTGTTGAAGATTCTTGCAGTTGACCCATCGCGCAGGCTCATCCGAATAGCGCCTATTTCGGCTTCGGACAGTCTGACGTTCAACACACTAATGACAGGCAAGAGCGAAGAGCCTGCCAAGGAGGAAGATCATGGCCAAACCTAAGGCTTACAGTGTAGAGGTCGGCATAGTTCGTGAGGAAAGTCTAGGTGACTTCGGAACTCGGGAAATGCAGGTGTATGCCGACGAGGTAAATCTTGGTCGTGCGATACCTGATCTCATTGACGGACTGAAACCTGTACAGCGCAGAATTTTGTGGGCTGCCTCACACATGGGACGCGACTTTGTGAAGACTGCCCGGGTTGTAGGGGACGTGATTGGTAAGTACCATCCGCACGGTGACGTAGGAACTGCCTCAGCTATAACCACAATAGTGCAGTCGAACGTTCCCGCACTTTCCGGCAAGGGTAACTGGGGTTCGCTGATTGACTCTGCGGCCGCAATGCGGTACACCAACGTCAAGTTGTCTCAGTACGGCTGGTCCATGTTTGACCCTGACTACATCAACGCACAAGTAACGTCGTTTGTGCCCAACTACGATGACACCTGCACCGAGCCTGTTAGTCTGCCCGCCCTGCTACCCAACGTGTTGCTGAATGGTGGCGAGGGCATTGGCGTTGGGGCCGGCACTACAACCTGTCTGCCAACCTTCACGCCTGAGTCTGTTGCGGCCGTGATTGTGCGATTGTTGTCTGGTGAGAAACTTGACGCTATGGCTTACGCACGGACACTAAAGTATGCCAATCGATATGGTGGCAAACTTGTAATCTCCAAGGAAAACAAGACGGCGTGGTTAAAGCTGTTTACGCAGAGTACGGCCTCTGTTCAGTTTGAGTCCACCCTTGTTGTAGACCGCGACAACAAGGTTATTGAATTCGACGACTGGCCCGAAGGTTTAAGCCCGTTAAAGTTCATCGCCAAAATGCGTCAGCTACCTGAGGTGGCAAACGCATTCAACCACAAGGGGTCTACTGGCGTTCGTATTGAGATGCGTAAGGATCACAACTTTGCACAATTTGATAGCCTAGTTGAAAAAGTGCAGCGTGCTACCAGGGTGCGCCGCGCCTTCAAGGTCAACGTCACGCACAGAACATCTGAGATAAATGACGGCGTTGTGAGCTTTACCACAAAGTACCTGAGCTTGTCTGTTCCTGCCCTGCTTATGACCTGGCTACGTGAACGGCTGGCTCTGGAGCGGCGCAGTCTCGCCTATAGACAGGCCAAGCAGCAGGCTGCTATAGACTACAGCAAGTTGCTGATACTTGCAAGTACAAAGCTTGATCTGATATTTAAGGCACTACGCACCAAGGATAGTAAAGCTTACCTGATGCAGCATATGGCCCTAACAGCCGAGCAGGCTGACCAGATACTGGAGTTAAGGGTACGGCAGCTGTCGAGTCTGGATCAAGATCAGGTGAAGTCAAAGCTGACCCTACAGCTGGCGCACCTAAAGCAGTTAAAACTCTGGATGGCTAAGCCCAGGGGGAAAATCATTGAGGACACCAAACAAGTCCTCGAAGCTATCCGCAAGGATAGAACAGCAGAGGCTGACAAAGACCGTACTATGGTTATCAGCTAAAAACTGTAAATAGAATTTGAGGACATCCTCAAATGGGTCGGGATTAAACCAAATTCACAATCTCGGCTCTTCTTTTGTTCCACATCATTTCAAGGAAAACACAATGGCTACCAATGACATCACCTCCGCAGTTCGCGGCGTTGTTTCTGAAAACAGCAAACTGACACGCCTCGTGGCCTCACTGCAAGGCCAAGTCGCCAAACTCAACGACAAGCTGGCTGTGGCCAAAGGCGCCCCCAAAGCTACCAAAGCTACCAAATTGGTGGTTGCTGTGCCTGAGGTCAAGGCCAAGGGTAAGAAAGCTGTTGCTGCTCCTGAGCCAGTTGCCAAGGGCAAGAAAGCAGCCAAGGCCGTTGCTGCTCCTGAGGTCAAGGCCAAAGGCAAAGGCAAGAAAGCTAGCGGCGACTTCCTCCTGTAATCAACTCACCACCAGGCTGGTTTGCTAGGCTGGCAAAGGCGTCCAACATCTAGGACGATCTTTGCCAGCCTATACCCACTATTAGGAGAAAATCTATGGCTATCATTGGTATGAGTGACCCAGCTGAGCGCGAGGTATCGCTCAAATCTCGACTTGTTGCGCTAGAAGCTGCGCACTTAAAGTTTCGCAAACTCAGTAAAGCACTTGCTGGCCTAGCGATTGTGTCCAAGCCGAAACAACTTGCGTTGATCGCCTCGGCCACAAAGTACATTGAAGCTATGGAGATTCCTGCAGGCGTGAAACCCGTGATTACCATAGTGGCAAACGAGCTGGTGTCTCTTGGCGAGGGTATTGCTGCTGACTTGGTAACACCGACTGACCTGGTGTTGACCTCTGGGCTACAAGCTGTAACAATGACTAAGGCGCTTATCGACAAAACCCAGGCAAGTATTGCCCGACTTCAGTCATCATTGACGGCCGCTACTGACCCAGTGGAAACCTTGCTACTACGTAACAAGCAAGAATCGGAAAAAATTCCGGCCTTTAACGGCAAAGAATTCCTGATCTCCAGAGCTCCTGTGGCCTTTACCTTTCAAAACAAGTCCAAACATTCCAGTGTTGGCTACGTAGACACATCAGCTTTGGACATGCTCGGCTTTAAGTCCGAAAATCTGGAAGGCTACACCATCCTGCACAATCAGCTTATTCTTGGCATAAGCTCTGACGCCCTTTTCACCGTACACGAGGACGCAGGCGGCAATCCGTTCAAGCAACGCATCCGTACGCAAGACTCAGTTGTCAAGTTCAAGGCAGGTAAGCCAACGCCAACCAAGGTAACCCGGGACGCGGACTACTTAGACGTAGCAACGCGGCTGAAGCTTAAACTGGAGGCCAAAACAAAACAGCCTTACTCGTTTGTGAGTGAGCACTCAGCGGGCTACAAAGGTGGTCACTGGTTTTGGCTAATGCCAACCCGCGATCTAAACCGATTGGCCAGAGCCTTTCCTGGGGGCCACGCCCAAATCAACAAATGGGGATTTGCATTTTGAACAGACTATTCGTTCTGCCAACACTCGAAACTGTTACGCTGCTGTCTGAGCTGTTTAGCGGCGGCCCATTTTCTATTGACTGGTCTAGCATCGGCCTTGAAGTGGGCAGCTCCGAGCGCACGATAACCCCATTAGCTGACTCAGTGACGTACTCCTGTCTACCAGGTTCGATGAACACCTGGTACGACTCCGCCGTGGGCCGCGCTTTTCTGCTACTGCCGTTGTACCCATCACCAAAGCTTATTGCTAGAAATAAAGCTGTTGGCGACGCCTGGGGGCGTGCGTTTATTCCATTTCTACCTCTGGTAGATAGTCCAACAAATCGGCGTAATCGTAAGGCCTGGCTTAACTCCGTAGCAACTGGACTTGTTGATCGCCTGCCAGTTCTGACCTTTGACTCTGAACTTGTCATAACCGACAATACCACGGTTCCAGCTCAGCAAGACTTCTATGAGGACGTAAACGCCCGAGGACTGTACGACGATCAACTGTTTGTACAAACTCTTGGTACTGACTATGAAGTCTAGCCGAGACTCCTGCTGGGTGTGTGGTGCGCGATTTAAAACCTCTACTCCAAGGGGTAACGCGAACCGTGAGGATCATCACATATGTCCACGAAACGCTGGGGGCACTGACGGTCCTCTTGTAAGTTTGTGCGAGAACCATCACGGAACCTTGCATAAGATTGCAGAGCGCCTAAAACGAAAGGCCCCATTTACTGACTTGCTGGAACAGAGTTCCGAGGTCAATAAGAAACTGTGCTGGCTTGCTGCACTTGTAGTAAAGTCAGAACAGGCTGTTGCCAATGACCCTAACAAGTTGCTGCGCAATTCTATTCAGCTGAACCGCTTAGAAACAGCGATGATGGTGAAGCTTCAATCTATATTTCCAAATAAGGGCCGCTCGGACATTTTTCGCGCGGCCCTTTTCTCGTTCTATAAACGATATTTTCCAAAATGAAAACGAAAACACGTATTCGCGCAGTTCACTTGACCCAAGCAGTTTCTACTACCGAGGTTGAATCCTCAAAGCAACCCCGTAAGGTACATACCATTGTGCGTTCGTCAACGCCTACCTTAGTATTTTGCCTGTGGATTGTGACCCCAGGTGAGCGTAACTTCATCCAGCGAGGATTCGCTATTGACGACCTGCAGAAGCCAAGGTCAACCATACACCACTGGATTCACGAAATGAATCTAGTTATCGCTGACGCAAAAAATGCTAGGCTGGTTATCACTGAAAATGATGTTCCTAAGCTGACAACACGCTATTCGGGTACAAAAATTTGCTGGAAGCGTGTCTAGCCATTGAAAAACGTTGTTTTTCGTGATATAATTAACTCACGGTAACGTAGGGTTATCTATTCTCAACTTAGAAAGGTTCACTGTGACACACCCATCAGTTAGTAACAAATCCCAACGTGGCCAAAAGCAGACACCATGTCACCCGGCTCAATCGCTAGTTCAAGCAGCCAAGAAGAGAACCTCACCTTTCTCAGATAAGGATTTTTCGGATAAGGACTCAATTATCTTGGAGTTACGCCGAATAACCACTCCACAGGTAGGTCCGCTATACGCGCACTTCTTCAAGGCTGTTAACGACGCCGAACTCGCGCCAAATCTTATGCTTAGCCGCAGGCACAACCATGTGACGGGCGTTACCACGCACAGCATGGTTGACACGCGAACTGGCAATCGTATCACATGAAAGTTGAACTTTTGTTATGCCTGTCTCAGGCCTTGAGCAGCTATCTTGGCACTCGAAAGACATTTTCGTTGATTAGTGGCTCAACGTTGGGCTACGTCACCTCGGCAGTATTCTCCGATGCGGTAAAACTTACGGTCGTTAGCGGTGTGGCCGCAACAGTGGTCCAAGGATCCTGGACTGGAGTAGTGTCTGCTGTCCTAGGAGGTGCGTTAGGCAACGCTTTGGCTCACTGGCTGGAAACTAGAGCTACCCACAGAAACCTTAATCAAGGCTAATAATTTTTAACTGACCCAGAAAGGTTCATCATGGACTCATTAATCGACAAAGTAAAGTCAGCACTGCCCGAGGGTAGCTTTAAATACCAGAGCTGTATCCCATCAGGATACTATACCTTCGCGCTTCACGGAGGAACCTCTCTTCAGTTTGCTACCGAAGAGGACGTGGCCCCGTTATTGTCAGAACGTCTAGGGATCACATTTGTCAAAAATGGTCAGAACGGATGGCGGTATGCTCAGGTTAAAGACCCAATATTTGTACAGATCGGTATTCCTCCAAGTACACCTAATGACCCTACTCCGTGCGTTTGGCTATGCGGACGAGCAGGCGCTGCCTCATATGCCAATGAGCCCTGGGCGAACTGACCGCGAACGTCAGTATAAAGCACTGGCGAATTCTTTACCCAACCCACACTAAGCATCATGATCAAAAAAGACGGACTAGCAAAACCAACTAAGGCTTCTCTTCAGGAGGCCTTCAAGTGTGGCGAATGCCTGCATTTTAAACAGACGTGTCATAGTACACACGATGACGTGTGCTCCAAACTCGGAGTTCGACATTTTGCTTTGGCCCCTCCCTGTTTTACCCCAGACTACACTCGGGTGATAACCAACATTGACGAATTCACTATGTTGGCTGCCCTTTTTGGCACAAAAACTTCGCAGCAGAAGCGTATCCTGTTGGCTATGCTACGCCAACAGCCTCATGGTAAGAAGTTGCCCATGGGCACTTGCATGTATCTGAATTCGCGCGGTCGCGAGTACATTGGCAACTACCTTGTGGGCTACGTTGTCGGGTATACGTCAGCAGGTCAGATTGTGCTGGCTGGTAGCCCTGATCGCAACACGCGAGGTCGTACCTTTTTTGCGTACCTGAAGAGTGATGACTCTCTGCTGACCAGAACGGAATGGCGCCAGCGCTTTCTCGATCTGCGCAAGATGGGGCGTATCATTGATCCTAAGGACACGTACATCCGAGACATTACAGCCTCGGTCAAGGAAGACAATTATGAAGTGCCCACCATAGATAGCGCACCTACTGGCGGCGCCGTAAAGAAGATAAACAAAAGAACGGCTCCTCTTACACAGATCCTTACGTTTTGATAAAGGTTTGATATGAAATACACACAAGCTGATTTTGATGCGCTGCCTACTGTCAACGGCTATAAGCAGTGCCCTACGGGTGACTACTCTGCTATTAGGAGTTTTGCCTACTGCAAGTTTGGTGCCTACTGCCAGTTTGGTGCCTACTGCGAGTTTGCACAAGACTGCAAGTTCGCTACCTACTGCGAGTTCGGTTCCCACTGCAAGTTCGCTACCTACTGCGAGTTCGGTTCCCACTGCAAGTTTGCTAACTACTGCCAGTTTGCTACCTACTGCCAGTTTGGTGGCCACTGCAAGTTTGCGGTTGACTGTAGCTTCCTGGGACACAAGGCTAAGCCAGGGTACCCTATGTTGTCGATAGGAGGTGCAGGTAGCGAGAACCGTACCACCTACTTTTTCAATCTGGAGCCTGGGGTTATGGTTCAGAGTGGGTGTTTCATAGGTACCTTAGCTGAATTCAAACACAAGGTGCTGCAGGATTGTGACACGAATTCAGTTAAGGCCAGTCAGTACCTGGGCTTCGCAGCAATAGTTGAGTTGACCTTTCAATCATGCTGATCGACACTCTAGGTGATAGGAACACTGTGGCCACAGTGTTCGCGTACTTATTTGGAGCCATAGGCAAGTATCAGTATCGGGACTTGATAGGCGACAAGTCCCGAGCCAAAAGCGTTTGGTCTCTTGTGGAGAATAACGGGTACATTCTGAAAAATTGTAAGCTGTACGCTTACGCAGTGCACGTTAATCGTGCTTTAGGCTTACCTACCAGCCCGTCCAGATTCGGCATATACAAGGCAGATGTGACCATATTACGTGCTCTTGACCTCGCCACAGTAGGCCTAGACCATAAGGCTTACTCGTTATTTGACTTTGACAATCTGGAAACCTCGATAGTAACGTCACGACACATAAAGGAATATATAGGAAAGTTCATATCGAAAAAACTGGTTTTTCTAATCCGAAGCTACGGAATTAAGCGCGAGGACCTAGCGGGTCAGATGGTGCTGGCCGCTATGTTTGCTCTGCGCAAGAATTATCCAAAGTATGAGACAGAGCTTCATGCGCTTAACACTTGTAAAACCGCAATTCATAACTGCGGCATAGGCCTAATTCAGTTCTACACAAGAACCAAGCGGGAAGCTCTTATCAAGGACAACGGCGACTTTCAGGCAGTTCACGTTGACTACAGCACTTTGTCCAACGTCGGAGTGGCCCCTGAGCACGATGATGAGGTTAGGGTTAACATCAAGGCGATACACGCCCTTTCACAGACTATGGGGGCCAACGAGCAGGCCTTTCTTGCCGCGGCCGCTGGTATATACGACCCAGGGTTTTCTATGTTTCTCGGTCGAGATAACCGCGATGCTGTTGAGGTTCTGAATTATCCCAAGTACCTTACTCAGCTGTCTAGCTATCATCACTTTTCTCAGGCCAAGCAGACCCTGCTCCTTGAGGAACTGCGCAAGGCGCTCAGTTAACACGCTGAAAACCACGTAAATAACAGTTATTTACGTGGTTTTTGTCGTTTTTCTGCTTAAATACCCGTAAATACCTTGAAAAACAACGTTTTTCGTGATATAATTAACTCACGGTAACGTAGGGTTATCTATTCTCAACTTAGAAAGGTTGTGTATGCGCTGTTTTACTGAAATTATGCGGGAAGAGCTTGATGAGGCTAATGTCATTCAGCAGGTTGCTAAGGCTATCGACTCCCATATTGCAAGTCACGGTACCGTGCTTTACCGTTGGCTGGGAGACACAGGGCTAGTGGCCTGGCCTGATGATGCGCTGTACTTGGGTTCAGTACCGCGTTAGCGCCTGGCCTTGTGATTATGTTCGACACTACGACTTTTTCCCGACTCAGGACGCACTCAAGGCGTGGTATGCTTCGCAAGTAGCCTGGACTCGGTATGAGGACAATAACTTTGAGCTGGATAGCTTGTATATTTGGGACCTGGGTCCGACAGAACTCGCCTATACGCAAGCACACCTTAGCTGATTTAAAAACCACGGGTCACCGGTGTTCAGGTGACAATCAAACATTCAACTAGAAAGTTAATCATGAAAACGCAAGATCAAACAACCAAAATCTTTACGCTGATAACAATGCAGTTCGGCTATCCAGGTTACATCAACTTGACTGATCCACGCACATTCGTTACCAGTCAAAGTGCCGCGTCGTTGCTCACAGCCGCGTTGCAGAAAGAGGAATTTTCACGGTTCGTTGTGCTGTTCGCTACTTCGATCACTGAAAAGGAATACCTAGCCCTTGTTGGCTACAACTATGTTGGTGCCGAAGTTGGCTTGACCGCTACGGATGTCGAAGCATACGCGGCGGCCCACGTAAACGATCAAGAAGATGAACTCGGTGCCGAAGTTGGCTTGACCGCTACGGATGTCGAAGCATACGCGGCGGCCCACGTAAACGATCAAGAAGATGAACTCGGTGCCGAGGACGACGATGATGAAGAGTTCGACTTTGAGGACTGACCTGCTCTGAACCTACTAGGTCTCTAGTAAAAAGGCGAGTTTAACAGCTCGCCTTTCAGGTAGAAGGCGAACGTAAGTTTGTCCCTATTCCATAGATGTAATAATCTCAACATAGAAAGAGAATCATGAAAACCACCCCAAACGCGGCAGACGGAATCAGCCCGAGTCGTCTAGTAAATAGTCCCAATTGGCGCTTACGCCTGATAGCAGTAGAGTCCCTGTTGGGTCTGCCTGAAAAACTGTCTAAAGAACTGGCCTTGACTCTGGCCAAGGACGCTTACTCAAAGGTACGTTTAGCACTTGCTGAAAATCTGTCAACGCCCTCAGAGGCGTTAGAGCTACTCGTGGCTGACTCTTTTTCCTCTGTTGTTCTGGCTGTGGCTAGCCACCCTAACACGTCGAACGAGACACTGGATAAATTGGCCAATCACAGGTCTCCAGCAGTTGCGGCAAAAGCCAGAAGCGTACTCACAGCACGTCAGTCAGAAAAAGTGAAAGCCTTGCCTGAGAAGGTGTTGGAAACAAGCTCAGTCACACAGTCGGCGTTCACTCTGGTTACGCTCGAATACACGACGGCTCGCCAAACAGTGCGAAAGATCACGATAGTAACTAGCCAGAGTGTTGCCAGTTTGATGTTGACCTACGCAACAACCGAGCAGAAAGTCAGTCAGTTGGTGATTTTGTTTGCAGTGCCAATCACTGAAGCTGAGTATCGAAGTCTTGTGATTCACAATAAGTTCGTAACAGAACTCAAATTCCTAACAGGCCTGGACGTTCGACTCCTCCTTGATAGTTCTGTGCCGAGTACGTGGACGACGGGTCTTAGACAGACCTGCGCACAAATTAATTCAAGAAAGTAAATCATGGACAAAAATACTAAATACAATTTGGCCTCAAGTCTCCGCGCCTCTGCGGACAGCTTAGCCAAGCTGGCTGAAGACACAAGCTCTCTTGTCCGAGAGGCTGTGGCCAGTAACCCCAACACTACTGAAGAGGCGCTCACTACGCTGACAAACGACAAGATTCAGTACGTAAGCGAAGCGGCAATAACTAGACGCTTCAACGGAGAGCAACATGACAACAGCCTTTAACTATCGTAAATACCCGAAGCCTGTGCCCTCTGATATGACAAAGCTAGTACCAGACTGCTTTGATCACTTGCTTAAACAGCAGGAGGCATCCACTGACCGTAAGTGGCGCATAGGCCGCAAGCTCGTGGTGTGGACCGTGACCTCAGTATTCGCCTACTTCCTTGTTTCACAAACATGGAAATTTGTGAACTCTATACCAGGTGCTATCGAGTGCCTAATCAAGTAACCAACCCTTCATCCGAATTAGGTAAATATCATGAACGTTAAAGACCTAGAAATTAAAGGCGTTGCCCACAACAACCCAGTATCAGGCGACAAACTGGAACGGGTATTCGTCCCAACGCAGTATCCTATAGAGGACTGCTTTGGTAAATGCGTATCGCACACTCGCATCACGACCTACGGGCGTGAGTGTCAACTACTGATAGGAGTTGATCAGGAGCACGGTTTTACCCTGGCAGGCCGACTGAGTGTGTACGTAGGCTCGCCGCATATCTATGTATATCTGGACTACGCATCGATTCTTGATGCAGACCTCATTGGCGAAAGCTATGAGATTACCGGTAAATTCTTGAGCCGTTCCTGTACGTCACTGGAACTGCAAGCTGGGTGGGCAAAGCTTGGCGACTATTTCGAGCGGCACCCATCTGTATCGTTCAATCAGCTCGCTGACGCAGTGTTGCGTATGTACACGGCTATAGCCGCAATCGACCAGCATGATCGGGCAGACGGCTGGATGGAACTTGACTATAACCCATCATACACTGGTCGGCTGGGAAAACGTAAATAACTCTAGGAAGATATATGAAGATCAAATCTTATCAGAAGGTGACTGAGGGCGAAGTCGAGCATGGTTTTCGCTTTGTATGCAAAATGAGCCGTCTTGAGGACATTTTGCAGCGTGCCCCGAGCAGCATCATGCCAGACAACAAGAGTCATTGCAGTTGCTGGATTGGGGATAGACTCCTGAAAAACCCGTTGAGATTTTTGCCACTATTTGGCAATGCTGTATATCTGTATGCCGAGTCACCAGATCACTGGAAGATTGTGGCAAAGCGCCCATCTACGTACAAAGTAGACCTTGAGCTTGCCTGCCTGTGCTTAGAATTCTGGGATCAAGACAGAAAACGTGACAAGTATGGCTGTCTTTGCCCCTCATCCGAACTCAAATCTTCCGATAAAAGTGACGAAACCATTGCCGTCTACGATCGGAAGAGATTAAAGGCACTACTAAGCAACGCAACGTCACTACTCAACAGTATT
>Ga0265297_10004876_pt1 | contig 21266 bp, 8 predicted proteins | sample Munlanlwell13791_FD_192502 | JGI IMG/M metagenome (GOLD analysis project Ga0265297, IMG submission 192502) | Leachate microbial communities from a municipal landfill in Southern Ontario, Canada - Leachate well 137-91 | ecosystem: Engineered > Solid waste > Landfill > Unclassified | place...
AAATACTTCATTTGCTTTGAGTCCAGGCAATTCATACTTGAACTCCATTTCGTTTACGATTTTATTGAAATTGATTTCTTCTAATCCTTCTTTAACAGCGCGATCACCCTTGCCACGAATGACAAAACGAATCCCTTGGACACTTACACAACATATATATCTATACAACAGTTTGTTATAACTTATCCACATCGTTTTTTTGTGGGAATGCCTAAAAGTGAGAGTGCTAATAAAAATATATCCCGTTTTCTCTTTTCTTCCCTAAACACGAACCGGTTTTTCTTGACTAAAAACATAATTGCTGATACCAAGATTTTATTTTGTTTGAGGAGATAAAATGAAGGAATATAGTAACTTGAAACAGGGTTTGACCACCCAAGAAGTAGAAGATAAATTGAAGCGGGAAGGGTATAATGAATTACCAAGTTCCAATGCGCGCAGTATATTCAAGTTAATGTGGGATGTAATTAGTGAACCAATGTTCATTCTATTGGTGTCCTGTGCTGTAATCTATTTCTTTTTAGGGGATTTACAAGAAGCGCTTGTCCTAACGGCATCCGTTGTTATTGTAATGTCTATAGAACTTTTTCAGGAACGCAAAACAGAAAAAGCTTTGGAGGCATTGAAAAATCTCTCCAGTCCGCGCGCTTTAGTTATTCGGAATTCAGAACAAATCAGAATTCCAGGCAGAGAAGTAGTAACTGATGATTTAATTATATTAGCGGAAGGAGATCGCATTCCAGCCGATGCCTACATATTGGAAAATAATTCACTAAGTGTTGATGAATCGCTTTTAACAGGTGAATCAGTACCTGTTAGAAAACGGATTTGGAATAAAGAAGAAAGACCAATTAATCCAGGAGGTGATGATTTACCCTTCGTTTATTCCGGCACTTTGGTTGTTAGTGGTAGAGGCATAGCTCAAGTTTTTGCCACAGGAGAAAAAACGGAACTGGGAAAAATTGGTAAATCCCTGGAAGCAATCACGGAAGAGGAAACTCGCTTAAGTAAGGAGACAGGTAAATTAGTGAAATATTTTGCCGCTTTTGCTTTGCTTATCTGTGTGGTTGTAGTTATCGTTTTTTATATTACTAGAAAGCACTTAGTTAATGCTTTATTAACAGGTATCACTCTAGCTATGTCTGTTTTGCCGGAAGAATTTCCGGTTGTTTTAACTGTTTTTATGGCTTTAGGTGCATGGAGGATGTCACGCAAAAATGTCTTAGTAAGAAGATTGCAGGCAATTGAAAGTTTAGGTTCAGCTACAGTTTTATGCACAGATAAAACAGGAACTATTACTTACAACAAAATGACCTTGCAAAAAATCGTTAGTAGCGATGAAAATATAGATTTAAAGAGTGCTGATAAGATCTCAAACTCTATCTACACTATTCTTTACCACAGTGTGTTGAGCAGTATGAGAGAACCCTTTGACCCTATGGAAAAGGCAATTCACAGTGCTTTAAATGAAATTGAACCATCTAATTATCAAGAGCTCCAAAACTATCAAGAAATAAAGGAGTATCCTTTAACTGATGAACTACGAGCGATGGCTAAGGTCTGGAAATTACCTGACAAGACAGATTATCTTGTTTCGCTAAAAGGATCTCCTGAAGCAGTTATCAAACTCTGTGCTCTCAATTCTGAAGAAATCGAGCCGATACTAAATCAAGTTTCAGACCTGGCAGAAGAAGGGCTAAGAGTTTTAGGAGTTGCCTATTGTGAAGTAGTTCCCAATGTCTTACCGGAAAAAATGACTGATTTACCTTTCCACTATTTGGGTTTGATCGGACTTGCAGATCCGATTAGAGAAACAGTTCCTGAGGCAGTTAAGATGTGTTACAAAGCAGGCATCAGGATTATTATGATTACCGGAGATTATATTGGAACGGCAAAAGCGATTGGTAAACAAATTGGGCTGAAAAATGTAGATAATATCATTGTCGGTAGTGAATTAGACCAAATGACCGATCTGGAATTGGCAGAAAAATGTAAACAGGTATCTATATTCGCCCGGGTTGTTCCCCATCAGAAATTAAGAATTGTGCAAGCCCTAAAGGCAAACAAAGAAATTGTGGCTATGACAGGAGATGGAGTTAATGATGCCCCTGCTTTGAAAGCAGCCAATATTGGTATTTCTATGGGTTTAAGAGGAACGGATGTAGCGCGTGAAGCATCGGCAATTGTTTTAACAGATGACGATTTTTCTTCAATTGTAAGTGCCGTAAGGATGGGTAGAAGGATATATGATAACCTGCGAAAGTCCTTCACTTATGTGTTTTCTTTACATATACCCATTGCTGGGATGGCAATGATACCTGCTGCATTTTCTAATTATCCGATTATCTATTTTCCAGTTCATATTGCCTTTTTAGAATTAATCATAGACCCTGCCTGCTCTATTGTTTTTGAAATGGAAAAAGAAGAAGATGACATTATGGAAAGACCTCCTCGCTCTATTGATGAGAAGTTGTTTGGCACTAGAAGATTAATTATTGGTGCTTTACAAGGCATTAGCGTTCTAATTTTATTAGTGTTGATATATTTCTGGGGAATTAAAAGCGGAATGGGAGATAATCATTTGAGAGCGCATATTTTTACCACTTTGGTCTTTTCCAATTTGATGCTAATCACTACAAATCGTAGCTGGAAAAAGAACTTGTTTCAGATTATCCGCACTCCCAATAAAGGTATGACATATTTATTTTTGGGAGTTTTCACCATTGTTCTGTTGATGACTCAAGCGCCTTATATAACCAATATCTTCCACTTAGAATCAATGTCTCTATTAGAATTACTTACCTGTTTAGTTTTAGGGAACATCAGCGTCGCTTGGTTTGAAATATACAAGCTGATAGTGAATAAGAAAGCAAAGAAACAAAAACCTTTACAAAAAGAAGCCCTCTGAAAAGGTGGTTTTCTGAAATGCCTTTAGGAGATAGTTATGCCCAACAAGCTACGAGAAGATAGCAATAAAGCTACAATGAAAGAAATGAAAGAAGAATATCTTCGAATGCTCGAAGAATCCTTTCAAAACACAGCCGAGATTAAAAAAGGGGATGTAGTAGAAGCTCCCATAGTCAGCATCGGTGATCAATATCTTATTCTTAATTTAGGCGGCAAATTCGATGCTTACGCTGAAATTGGAGAATTTTCCGATTCAAAAGGAGATCTTCCATATAGAGTGGGAGACAATTTAAAGGGTTATGTTGTTGACCAAAATGAAAATGGATATGTAATTGCTAAAAGTTTAACAAGACAGTATGTAGATAAGCAATCCATTCTTGATGCTTTCGAGAAAAAAATCCCTGTGCAGGGAAAAGTTAATTCTCCTACCAAGGGAGGATTTAATGTTGACATTCTGGGAGCACGAGCATTCTGTCCAATTTCACAGATATCCTTACACCCGGTTGAAGATACAGCTCAATTTATAGGTAAGAACTTAGATTTTCTTGTTATTGAATGTTCAGAAAATTGCCGTCGATTAGTAGTTTCACATCGCCAGCTGGAAGAAATGAAAGAAAAAGAACTGAAAGAAGAAGCCTTAGCCAAGTTGAAGGTTGGAGATGTGATTAAAGGTAAAGTTTTGCGGATGACCAATTTTGGCGCTTTTATAGATTTAGGTGGAATTGAGGGTCTGATGCATGTTTCAGAAATTTCCTGGCAGCATGTTGTTAAGCCCCAAGACGAGCTGAAAAAGGGTCAGGATATTGAAGTGCAAATTTTGGATATTAAGGGTGATAAAATTGCCCTTTCTCGTAAGGCATTAATAGAGAATCCTTTTTTACAGGCACTGAACGAACTGCATGAAGGAGATACAATTAACTGTCGCATTCTGCGTTTACATAGTTTTGGTGCTTTTGCCGAACTAAAACCTGGTGTGGAAGGTTTAATTCCTATTTCCGAAATGAGCCGTAATCGCAATATTTCGCATCCTCGCGAAATCGTGAAAGAAGGTGATTGGGTAGCTGTTCAAATTTTAAGAATTGACGAAGATACCCGTAAAATATCTCTTTCTTTGAAAGCATTGGAAGAAGACCCCTGGGACAAAATAGACGAAATTATCGAACTGGATAATCCCTTTGAAGGTATTGTAGAAAGTTCTACAAATTTTGGAGTTTTTGTAACCATCACTGATGGAGTTACAGGGCTTTTACCCCGGTCTCGAGTTCGTAAGAATGACAGCTTTAAAACAGGTGATCCTGTAAATTTAAAAGTAACCGCTATTGATAAGGATAACCATAGAATAACTCTTGATTATACAGATAGGACACCTGAAGAACTATTTGAAGAGCAAAATCGCTCTGCAAACTACAATCAAAGAGAATCACGAAATGAAAATCCCCGCAGTGGAAATCAACGCAGAGGTTCACGCAATCGCAACGACGAAGAATGGCGTAAATATGCCAATCAAAAAGTAAATTCTGCTGCTGATAATCCCTTTAAGGATTTATAAAATAGTAATGCCAGATAATTCTAATCAATTTATCCGGTTACGCAAAGAAAAACTGGAAAAGATTAAATCACTAGGGGTAGATCCTTATCCAATTGATTCCAATAGGACTCATTATATATCTGCCCTTTTGGAAGATAAAGATAATTGGATTGCACAAGCTGAAGAAATTACTATTGTAGGGCGTCTTGTAGCTATGCGTAGGCAGGGCAAAATAGGTTTTGGAAACATTGAGGATATTTCAGGCAAGATTCAGATTTATGTAGCACAAAATCTTATAGGAGAAGAAAATTACGACCTTTTCAAGCTATGTGATGCTGGTGATTTTATACAAGCTACAGGAATTTTATTTTACACTCAAACAGGTGAATATTCTCTGAAATGCAATGCTATCAAACTGCTCTCTAAAAACATCAGACCCTTGCCAGCTGTAAAAGAAAAAATAGTTGACGGTAAGAAAGTCCGCTACGATGAATTTTCTGATATTGAATTACGTTATCGTAAGCGTTATCTTGATCTTTTACTGAATCCCGAGCATAGAAAAGTGTTTGAAACCCGAGCAAAAATAATTACCGCTATTCGTAGTTTTATGGATAGTCGCGGTTATGTAGAAGTAGAAACCCCTATTTTACAACCACTTTACGGAGGAGCAAATGCCCGTCCTTTCGTTACTCATCACAATACTTTAGATATGGATTTATATTTAAGAATCGCTACAGAGCTTTATCTGAAACGATTAATTGTGGGAGGTTTTGAACGGGTTTACGAGCTGGGTAAGGATTTTCGTAATGAGGGGATGGATAGAACTCACAATCCTGAATTCACTATGATCGAGTTTTATGAAGCATATTCTGATCTGAGAGGAATGATGGATATTGCTGAAGATCTTATTAAGCACTTGGCTATGGATGTTATCGGCAAAGATACATTCTTGTATCACAACCACCAAGTATGTTTAAACGGAAACTGGAAAAGAGTTTCAATGCCTGATCTGGTTAGCGAATTTGTCGGACAGGATGTAATGAATATGGATTTTGCAACATTGCAGGCATTCTGTAAACATAAAGGACTAGAAATTCCTGCCGGCTCAGAAAAAGGTAAATTGATTGCATTGATTTTTGAAGAATTTGTAGAGAAAACCCTTATTCAACCAACCTTCGTTTGTGATTTTCCTAAAGAAGTTTCTCCTTTAGCTAAGGCAATTCCCGATAATCCTTTCCTAGCAGACCGCTTTGAACTATATATAGCGGGAGGTGAATTTGCCAATGCCTTCAGCGAATTGAATGATCCCTTGGAACAAAGAATGCGCTTGGAAGAACAAGCAAAATTACGAGATCTGGGAATTGACGATGCCAATGTTGTGGATGAAGATTTTCTGGAAGCTCTTGAATATGGAATGCCTCCTATGGGTGGACAGGGTATCGGAATAGACCGTCTCGTTATGTTACTTACGGAGAACGATTCTATTAAAGAAGTTATCCTTTTCCCCCAAATGAAAACCACCTAATCAATTTTATAACACCATTTATCAATATAAAAGCAAGGATATAATCTCTCTAATTTATGGCTATTGTGAAAAAATACTCAAAAAAGCAAGTCCTTTGGATTATATGAATATTAAAGCAGTGCTTACTTCCTTTCTATAATGATGTTTCCTATTTTGTAAATGCAATATACCTGACTTATAACTTCGGACGGCTTATTAAAAATCCCTTCAAAGAAGACATAATAATAGCGACGATGACGAATTTAAGATAATAGATATGGGCTGAACAAGATTTGGGAGATTTTAGGGATTGATTTTTAGAAACAAGGATTTCAGGATTGTAGGATTGAGAGGATTATATTCTTAGAGTGTTTCATAATTATAATTAAAACAGTTAGTTATGTTTTGATTTTTTTGGCTGCAATGCAGTGGTGATTTATCCTATTCTAACATCTGAATATTAGACATAATCCTAATTTTGTAAGGACTTCCAGTTTTCTACCATTTGTAACTGTATTAGCTGGGCTAAGTCCGTTAGTAACCTTTAGTTTATTCGCTAAGAAAGGATTGTTTAGCCCGTTTTCGTTGAACTGTAAAATTGTAGGTTGCTATTAATTATTATCATAATGTACTTATCTATCTTCAAGTATTTGCTACTATAATAGACAGAATATCGGAAGCAAGCTTCGCTTTTTGCTCTTACCTCCAAGCGTAAATCAAGCGTTTATCATCCGTTTATCAAGCGTTAATTATTAACGCTTGATAAACGGTTGTTGAACGCTAAATTAATATCATCAAGCAAGGAAGAAATTAGACAAAAATAGGGGGATTTTATGTCGTCTTTAAGTCAAAATCGGCATATTCTATGAGGTTATTAATGACCTTATTCAAAGATAGGAAAAAAGAATGAAATTGTATGGAAGATCGCGAGCAAAGCCGATTTTAACTCAAAGGGCGACACGATTATAGCGATGGTGGCGTATGCCCCTCGAAAACAAAGAATTATAATGCTATAAGTTCCGTTAGGAACGATACATATTAACGACGGGTTTTAACCCGACGTAGTAATAAAGGAGGGTTGAAGTCCTCGTCAACCACAACAAACAAACTCTCAAGCTTTCACAGAATAAAGAGGAAACTGCATAACTTGGTTGTATGGGGAACGACGAGGACTTCGTTCTTCCTTTAAAAATATGTACCTTTTGCGGAGCTTCGGCGAGCTTCGACTACACCCAAAAAAAGATTGACAAGTTTTCCAGAAAAAATATAAAAGAAAATATGAAAAAGGGAAGAAAGGAGTTTATACGGAAATGTGTATCTTAACAAACAAAGCTATATTGAACTATATTTACCGTGCAAAAATGGACATTGTTTATACCTTTGTTTTTCTAAAACCAATAGAAAAATAAAAAAATATCGTGTAGGATATTATGAAAAAGACATTTCTACTCTTTATCTTAGTTCTCTGCTCCGTAGCATTCTGTGCCCAAAATGTGGATTGGCTCTGGGTTAAGCAAGCTGGGGGAACCGATAGTGATGTTGGCAAAAGCATTGCTGTTGATGCCAATGGAAATAGCTATGTTACAGGTTATTTTCGGGGTAATGCTACCTTCGGTTCTACTACTTTAAGCAGTATTGGAAATACTGATATCTTTTTTGCTAAGCTGGACAGCAACGGTAACTGGCTCTGGGCAAATCAAGCTGGTGGATGGAATTATGATTATGGCTATAGCATCGCTGTTGATGCCAACGGAAACAGCTATGTTACAGGTTATTTTAAGTTTAGTGTTACCTTTGGAACTACTACCTTAACCAACAGTGGTAACCCTGACATCTTTGTTGCTAAGCTGGATAACAACGGCAACTGGCTCTGGGCAAAACAAGCCGGAGGAATAAGTGGTGATATTGGCTATAGCATTACTGTTGATGCCAACGGAAATAGCTATGTTACCGGAATTTTTTCTGGTAGTGCTACCTTCGGTACTATTACCTTAATTGGCTTTGGGGGTTATGATATCTTTGTTGCTAAGCTGGATAGTAACGGTAATTGGCTCTGGGCAAAGCAAGCCGGGGGAATAAGTGATGATTATGGTAATAGCATTGCTGTTGATGCCAACGGAAACAGCTATTTTACAGGTTGGTTTTCTGATAGTGTTACCTTCGGAAATACTACCTTAACCAGCAGCGGATATGCCGACATCTTTGTTGCTAAGCTGGGTAACAACGGTAATTGGCTCTGGGCAAAGCAAGCCCAAACCGGAGGAACATTATATGATGATTGTTTTAGCTATGGCATTGCTGTTGATGCTAATGGAAACAGCTATGTTACAGGATATTTTGAAGGTAGTATTAACTTCGGCACTACTACCTTAACCAGCATTGGCAGCTGGGACTTCTTTGTTGCTAAGCTGGATAGTAACGGTAACTGGCTCTGGGCAAAGCAAACTGGTGGAACAAATTATGATTATGGCTGTGGCATTACCGTTGATGCTAACGAAAATAGCTATGTTACAGGAGTTTTTTATAGTAATAGTATTACCTTTGGAACTATAACTTTAACAAACAGTAGCAGTGGATATGCTGACATCTTTGTTGCTAAGCTGGATAGCAATGGTAACTGGCTCTGGGCAAAGCAAACTGGGGGAACAGGTAATGATTATGGCTATGGCATTGCTGTTGATGATAACGGAAACAGCTATGTAACCGGTTGTTTTGAAATAAGTGCTACCTTCGGAGATACTACCTTAACCAGTATTGGTGGTGGTGACATCTTTGTTGCTAAATTAGGAGAAGGAAATAGTATAAATTTACCTGATATTATCTCCTTTAATGGCATCCGTTCTATCTATCCTAATCCGTTTAATCCCCTTACGACTATTGACTATGAAATAAGTAAGCCCGCTGATGTGAAAATTGAGGTCTATAATAATCGGGGGCAATTAGTGCGTAGTATTGCATTAGGATATAAAGAGCAGGGAAGTTATAAATTAACTTGGAAAGGAGAGGATAATAATGGCTGCCTCTGCAGTACCGGTATTTATTACATTAGAATGCAGGCAGGAAAAGAGATTTACACCAAGAAAGCAGTGCTATTAAAATAAAGCTGTGTAGACGAGGACGCTGTTCCTTTTTTTCTCTCACGCAGATTTCGCAGATTACGCAGATTTTAGAAACAAGGATTTAAGGGATTTTTTTATAATTAGCCACCGAAGTCACCGAAAGAATAACTTTGAACTAAGAACTTCTGCACTTTGAACTTGGAACTTGGATAGTCTCGCACAGATTTGATTTTAGAAACAAGGATTTAAGGATTATAGGATTTAAAGGATTTCTAATTTAAAGTTCCGTCAGGAACGATAGGTACTAACGACGGGTTTTAACCCGGCGAAAAGAGTAATGGATGAAAAAGTCCCAGCGGGACGACAGAAAATGAATTATTGCCGGAAGTTGCTCAAGTTGGAATTTACTACGCCTAAATAAAATCTGCCAGCTGGAAGGACATACCAGCCGGCAAAGTTAGATAAAAGTATAAATCAGTTAACTGCTATAATGCGATAGAACTGTCTCGGATTAGTAATTTCGGTCGTTTCCCAAAATAGTCCAGTGATATTATCCGCTGCCAAAACCCAGTCCTGAGGAAAACTGGCATACGGCAAGGATGACTTATAGACATTATAATGTGTAGCGCCGGACACCTGTTGCCAGGAAATTCTAATCGTAGTGCTACTGATTTGGGTAATCACCGGTTCGGACATAACAAGTGCATTTAGAACGAAATTCCAAACTGGGAAGCTTATATTGTTCAAGTTGCCCGCTCTGGTCCAGTTCTCTGGATTATTAATGGCAGTTCTTATTTCAGCAACGGAACCTGTTGTAGCGCCATTATAGACACCATCATCCACTTCTGTGGCAAAGCCCAAAGCATTTACTCCCAAAGTTAAAGTAGAGGGAAGGTAAGAACTATTGTTATTAACAGTGCCTTCGGTCAGCCAACCCGTGGAAGAAATTGCAGATATGAACGAAGGTGCATCAAGGGTTCCCTGGAAGGCAATAATCTGATCGCCATCATTGGAAAGACCTTCTACGCCGGGACTATGGATACCTTCATTGGTAAATGTCTGCCCTTCAACCAGATGAATAACTTCTCCTGTAGCATAAGAGCGTCCAACTCCTCTCCATTCATAAAGTGCTTCATTTGCCAGAAAAGCGGTTCCATTATATGCTTTATCGGTAAAGTACATCTTGGTATTTTCCTGAATATCTTTCAACAGCACGAAACTGAATCGGTCAGGAGAATCGGTAGCATATTCTACAAAAGCCAAATCTCCCGGTAGTAAAACAGAACCAACGGGTCCTGTAGAAGTTGTAAATTGAACAGAAGGTGCATTAGCATCAACTTTGTAATTGATGGTTTCGCCGCTATTAGTATAGGGAAAGATTTTGAAATAATAGGTCTGATTTTCTTTTAGTCCATAAAAAAGCTGGGTCTGAACGCTATAACTTACATTTTTAATAAGCTCCGCATCGTTTTCAGGAATGCCATCCACAGGGTCTGCAATATCTGCTAAACTTACTTCACTACCCTTAATTAAATAGCTGTTTGGAAGAGATGTTCCGGTAGAATCTATCCAGTTCAGATATGCCTGATAGTAAGTAACACCAGCAGTAGTAAAGGAAACGGGATAATTTGTCGGTTCAGGGAAAATAGTGGAACCGCTTACTTCAATGTCTTGAGGAATAATCCCGCCCCCGCTATGGCTAATATTGCCGGTATAACTTCCACTGACGCTTGGTTGAAAAACCACTTGTATCTGTTTAACAAAGTTACCATTACGAGGAATAAGCTCTAAAGAAGAAGCGAAGGAATCGGTATCAAACAAACGCAGGTAAAAATATTGAGGCGCCGTAACAATTAAATTCCCGGTTAAGTTAGTAGCAATTATCTGATAGGTCTGAATCTCAGAAGAAGTTCCCGGCAAGGCAAAAAAAGGTTGTAAATTTGCAGTGATTTCAACATAAGGAGCACTTGAAATTCCTTCTACAATTATGTCATCAAAACGCCACTTCCCTCCATCATAAGTACTACTGGGATTGGAAGGCATATAGAGAGTGTTTTCTGTATTGCCAAAAGCGGAAACAAGCTTAAAAGCCAGGTTGGGATTGTTATTCATCCCTGTTATGGAACTGGCATTAAAAGAATTGGGAAACCAGCTGTCTCCGCTGGTAGCATTGTATATATCTGCTTGAATCCATACAGGTTCTGACACTGTTCTATCCAGAGTGTAAAAAAGCACAGCTTTATTTGCGGATTTATTGCTGTGTCGAAGCGCCCAACTAATAGTTATATTTTGAAAATTGGCGGTGGAAACATTGATAACTATTCCCGCTGTCGTGTTATTCGTCCCCTGAGCAGGATAACTTGTTGTGCTCCAAGCCAATCCACCATTATAACCAGTATTAAAACCGTCATCTGTTACCCCTCCGATTAATGAAACGCTTCCACTGCCGGTAGATGGACTAAGAGTATTTTCAAATGTCCAAGCAGAAATAACGGTAGCATTTAGTGCAGCCTCCATCAATATGAATGCTATTAACAAAATTTTTTCCATTATTGCTCCTTACTGGATGATGCAGATCTTTTTGCTGAATTGTTTGCCGGCAAATTGAGTTCGGATTAAGTATATACCACTGCTAATGCGATTGCCGTTTTTATCGCGTAAATCCCATTGATTTTTACCGTCTGAAGCCATTACATTCTCGGTAACTAACTGCCCTTTAAGATTATACACTTTTACGCGGTAGTTATCGTTGGCACCTTTAAGATTGATATTTAGCGCATCTCTAACCGGATTGGGCCATACTTCAAAACGCATAACAACCGGAGTAATAATATCATCACTGTTGCCAGTAGGGTAATTTTGCGTTCCTGGCGTAACAGGATTCTCAAAATCAGTTCCAAACTTAACCCAATTTTCACTGCCATCGGGATATCTTCCATAAGATATATCACTGGCTAACGCTAAATCCTCTGTCCAAGCAATATGATCTATCACTGTTAACATATCGGGTGCTATTAAATAAACCGCATCCGCAGTAGCGCTTAATTTAGTATTGATATGCAAAGAACCTTGGTCAAGGTCTTCATCAAACCAGATAATTTTATAACCACTGGCAGGTATAATCGTTTCGGTAAATCCCGTAGGAATCTGAGTTAAAGAAGTGCCGTTATCGGGATAATGATCATCTGTAAAATAATAGCCAGCTAAATCAACTTCAAAATTATTGGGATTATAAATTTCTACCCAGTCCTCATATTCGCTGTTTTCATCCATAACAGTTGTAGAATTGGAAGGCATTAATTCGTTGATATACAAAATGGGAGCAGAATAACCAATTATAATAGTATATATTGGCGATTGAGTTACTCCTGAAACATTATCCGTTGCTTGAATCCGGTATTTGATGATAGAATCCAAAGCAAAAGGTCCGATTTGAGCAGTGTAGCTGTTTTCGGTTAAACTCATTGTAACGGTGTTCAAAGTCCAGTCCGAAAGGCCATACAATAATTGAACGCTATTTATGCTCCCATCGCTGTCACTAACACTGGCAGATACGGTTATAATGCTGTTTTCATCTGTGATAAGTGGGTTATAAGCGATATTTTCAATAACGGGAAGTGTGTTTACAGTTCCTTGATTGGAAGCACCAGGAGTGCAAGGATTTGTTTGCCCTGCTCCAAATAAAACCCAGTTATCGGTTCCATCTGGTAATCTGCCAATTGATCTATCATCAACATTTAAATCGGTTGCCTCAGTCCAAATATAGCTATCAACAAGAGTAACACCATCGCTATCAATTAAATAAACAGCATCTGCCCCACCCCCTAATTTATCATTTATATGTAAAGGACCCTGATCGAGGTCTTCATCAAACCACACAATTTTATAACTATGCGCCGGGATAGTTGTAACATCAGGATTAGTTGTCGGAATTTGAGTCCAGGCACTTATCCCGTTGCTGTAATGACTATCGGTCATATACATACCTCCCAGATCTACAGCATAATTATTGGGATTATAAATTTCCACCCAATCGTCAAAATCGCCGTTGGGATCTGCAAAAGAGGCATTTTTTGCCATAATTTCGTTGATAAATAACTCTCCCGTGAAACTGGAAACAGCAATAGTAAAATATTCGTGTTCCGCTCTGGCAGGAAAGAACATACCCTGAGAGGAATTCTCTGCCCAGAAGTAATAATTTATATCCCCATAAGAAATGGGAACGCTTATTCCATAAATGCCATCATTGGCTGCGCCATCGGAATGAGCTCCGTCATCAAACATTTGGTAATAAGTGAATTTGCTTGCTATGTTTTGCCTGATGCCAAGCTGAGCATAAGTAGCATTGGCAAAAGTAGCTGTAAATTGAAGAGTGGAACTTGGTTCGGGATTTTCAGGACTGTAGCTCTGAGCAGTCATTGTCGGAACTGTTCCCGCAAAATTAGTATTACTTAAAAGATAAGTAGCGCGGGCATTCATCAATTGTGTAATACCAGGAACGGTTTGTCCCCCTCCGGGACCTCCTGAACCACCTCCAACCTGATTATTTAGGTTTGCTTGAAAATTGGCATAGGTATAAAAGTAATTGGGATCGTTTTGTACGGAAGGTCCGCAGACGCTTTGCAATTCAGCTGCCCTGGTTGCATACCAGCCATTGGAAAAATTTTCCTCTATCATAGTGCGCATATGAGCAATATACATCTTTTTGTAACGAGGATTAATTAACACATTCTTTAGTAACAAAAAAGTGTTGCTGGTAGAATTGCGCAAAGGGTCCAAATTCTGCATACTGGAAACAGAACCACCTTGAAATCCGCCAAAGGACATATTCAAATCCCATAAAAGCGGGTTAATTCTATTATCGGCATCCCCGAAGAGATAAAAATTATGAAAGACATTGATAGGTGAATCCAAATTTACCAATAGATTATCATAGGCACACATCCATATATTCTGATCCACATTCATCACCTGGTCTATATTGGCATAGTTGTTTTGAAGAGTATTGGTAAAGTTGATTAAAGTGCTCCATCCATAGTCAGATTCCAAACCATAATATTGCATATAGGCAGTAGAATCAGCTCCTAAATAACCCCAAACAGTAACAGGGCTCATAGTATTTGTTTCACATTTAAACCGCGGCATCCCGGAAGTATGAAAATGTTCCCTCATAAAACTACTATCCACATCTTCCACTGAAGTGTAAACTCCGATAAGTACATTATTCACCCAAACATTGGCATAATTAGCTTTACAGGCAGGCATATACTTACGGGCAATTTCGTAGGAAAGAGTTTCCCGCACGAAGGAGGGATCACAAAAGCCATTGGCAAGCTTAAGAGTTCCATATTTCCCATCAATGAGTTGATCTTCAATTATGTGATCTAATTTAATATTGAAAGGATTCTTGTTTCTGTTGGCGCTGTAGGAACTATTGCCTTTATAGCGAACGCCTACACTATCATAAGTTACCCCGTTAATAATTGCTGTGCCAATCAATCTATCTTCTCCCGCTGCATAAAGCTGGTCGAGAATTTGATCCCAATTGGATTGTGTAAAAAATAACTGAATCGTATTCACGGTACTCATATCGTAAAAATCTGTTTGGGCTCGCATACTAAAAGCAAAGCTAAGTATCAAACAGAGAACAAGATATGCTTTTTTCATATTCACCTCGTTAAAAAAATACAGGGACTGCTTTCTACAATCCCTGTACTCAATACTCTCAGGATTTGTTAATCCTGCATTTTTTTATTCGCTCAAGTAGCTAAGCACCTGGTTTGCCTTATTGATAAAGCTTTTAAGTTCTTTACCACTGAAAGGTTTTTGCTCCAAGAGTGATAGATCGTGAATATAAGAGCAAAGTGTTTTCACTACATCATCTTTACCCTGCTCAGCGTAGGCGAGAATCTTTTTGATTATCGGATTATCGCGATTTACAACCAGAGTGTGATATTTAAGCATATCGGAAGAAGCATTTTGGTGAGACAGCATATCCATATCATGCCATCTGCGCATATATTCACTGAAGACAATCATTGAAGGTATCTCCGGGCTTTTCAAGCTTTTCACTTCTACCTTGATTTCCGTAAAAGCATTATCTTCCAGAGCTTTCATTGCTTCAGGGCCAATCTCTTTGCGTACATTATCTGGCAGTTCATAGGGTTTGATGATGGTCTGTTCATCATTTTGAATAAGATAAGGACTTAAGATAGTGGCAGCATTAGGGTATTTTTTTAAGAAATCTGCATAGCTTTCTTTGCTGAAACTTGCTTCCACTTTTTGGCCTAATGCCGTGTAAAAGAGTTCTTTAAGCTTATCTTCAGAATCGCTGGCAACCCCTTCTTTGTTTACCAAGAGGTCGTTCACTTCGCTATCTATTCTCATAAATTCGATATTACCCAGTTTATTTTCCAGCTGTTGATAGAGATGAGTATCTAAAGGACTGTTTTGGAAAACAACTTCAATACCCTGTTCTTTCATCAGATTTAAATAACTAACTTGAGTATCTTCACTCGCTGCATACCAGATTTTTGTTTTATCACCTTCGCTTTTATTGCGAGCTTTATATTCTTCAATTGTAACATAATCGCCGCTGGCAGTTTTAAATATAATGATATCCTTCATTGCTTCAAAGAAATCATCTTCTTTCAGCAAGCCAAATTTGATGAAAGCATTAATATCTTCCCAGTAACTCTCATATTTCTTACGGTCTTCTTTGAAAGTATTATTAAAATGATCAGCAACCTTTTTTACGATATATTGGCTGATTTTCTTCACCTGGGCGTCATTCTGTAAAAAACTGCGGGATACATTTAAGGGAATATCGGGAATATCAATTCCACCTTTCAACAATAGCAAAAATTCCGGAATAAGGTCTTCCAGATTGTCTGCTACGAAAACATTATTACAATAGAGTTTCACTTCGCCTTTGAAGAAATCTGGCTCATTGCGCAGTTTCGGAAAATATAGAATCCCTTTCAGATTGAAGGGAAAATCCACATTCAGATGAATCCAAAACACAGGATCCATATAATCGTGAAATACATTCTTGTAAAATTCTATATATTCTTCATCCTTCACATCGCTAGGTTTACGATTCCACAATGCTTCTTTTTGGTTTACCTGCTTGCCTTCAAACATAATTGGATAGGGCATAAAATTGCAATAGCGATCCAAAATTTCCCTTATCTTACCTTCATTGGCATATTCTGCACTCTCTTCATTCAGATAAATAGTTATCGTTGTTCCAATCTCTTTCCGCTTACCTTTGCTCATCAGATATTCCGTGCTGCCATCACATTCCCAAAATGCAGCTTCACTACCTTCAGTGCAAGATAGTGAATCTATAGTTACTTTATCGGCTACCATAAATGCAGAATAAAAACCTAAGCCAAAATGACCAATCATATTGTTCTGGACATCCTTATACTTATTAATAAAATCCTCTGCACCCGAAAAAGCTATCTGATTGATATACTTCTTTATCTCTTCTGCCGTCATACCAATTCCACTGTCTATTACCTGAATGGTCTTTTTACCTTTATCCAACTTCACTTCCACTTTCATCTCTTCTTCCTTGAAGTTCGGATCAGCATATTTCCGTTTGGATATTGCATCCACAGAATTAGATACCAGCTCTCTTAAAAATATATCATGCTGCGAATATAGCCATTTCTTGATAATCGGAAAGATGTTTTCTGTATGGATGCTTAAGCTTCCTTTTTCTTTCGTTTTCTTGTCTGCCATTCTATTATCTCCTTTATTCATTAAATTCATTCTGATGATATAATAATCGAGACAGGGATTTTGTCAAGTGTTTTTAGCAGTCCTCTTTCTAGACTGCTAAAAACCCAAATCTGCTTCAGACACTAATTGGATCACTATTCTATGTTAAATTCTGCTTGACTAATTTGGGTTAAGATGGAACAATGTAATTTAGCGAATTTTGATATTTTATAAAGCATAGGAGTATAGATGAAAAGAAATCTAATAGCACTGAGCTTCCTGATACTGTTTATACCCTTGGTAGCAGTAATTCAGGAAACCGCTTCCTTAAAGCATTTTCTTTACGGGCACGAACCAAATTGTGCTTATGATAACTGGATTTCCCATTTAGCCGAAGGGGTAGTAATCCAAGGGTATAACACATATGCCCCCTATGATAGACAGACAAACGGTTTTGGCAATTTTGTTATTGCTACTACTTTTCAGCTAAGCAGTTGGGGTAATATTGTTGATTTATTTTTAGAAGGTATGTTAGATGAAGCTCAGTCCGCAATTGATGCTTCCGGTTTTCCCTATCAAGTTGTTATTTTTAATGATACGGACACTAATATCACTTACCGGATGTTGCGAGAAATTCCTGATAGCAGTTATGTAGATCAAAATGGAACAGAAGATGATTATGATGATGAAATAGGTGCTTTTGCATATGGTTGGGGTTTGTATATTTATAATCCTGAAGGGACAAGACCCATCATTGTTACAGCACCTCATCCTTGTGACGATTTTCCTACTCCAGCTTTTGCTTTGGAATCGTTTAAAATTATGGATGCTCAATTTTTGCTAATAAACGGTGCAGGCAGAGAAGTTAAATGGACTAATAGTGGCAGTTATACAAATACTAAATCACTTTCTGATCCTACTCGAGTAGCCAATCATCCCTTCAATACCTGTTATAAAAAGTTTGTCGATAAGCTAAGGATTGTTTTTAACTGCAGAGAATTTTCCCCTCAGATTCATAGTTATGATTGGAATTATCATGCTGGTTATCCCAATGTGCAAATTTCTGCAGGCAACAGTCGTCTCTGTCCTAATCTTCCTATTAGAGATCTTTCCAGTTTGAAGCTTGATATGATAAACCAAGGCCATCATATAATGGTGCCAGCTAACACTGTTGGTTTTCATAGTGAAGTTGAACTAAATGATTTTTATTCAGTATATTATGACACCTATCCTTTTATTTTCGATGATGGTGAACATAGCTATGAAGTAAATAATTATATTGATTTACCGGCTTATTCGCAAAACTATCAAATGCTATATAGTTTGGAAAACTGGACTGATTATGATGTATATGATCCTTTCCTCCATGTTGAAATGGACGAATTACCCAATTCGTATGAATTAACTGAAAACACTTATCGATGGTTTTATGGCTGGAATGAAGCACAGCAACGTTGGAATTTTGATCATCTTTTTGATAATTTTTTGCAATATTATCTACGTTGGGTTTACGATCTAAATAGTGTATTGAATACTATGTTCGCTATGAATGATGGGCTTAATCCTCCTACTCCAACAGGTTTTGCAATACATAATCAATCTTTATATTCTGTTACTTTACAATGGAATAAAGTTGATTGTTACGATTTTGACACCTTTGAAATACTATATTCTACAGATCCTATTGGAACCAATAATTATCAGGTTTATAACCGCAGTAATAATGCTATGCTTGCGTCCCCATATTGTGAGAGTATTACAGTTCCAGGCCTTAGCAGTTCTTCCAGTTATTTCTTTAAAATCCGAACAAAGGATAAAAATGGAAACTATTCTGATCTTTCTAATCAGATAACCACTATACCTGCACCTGCAAATGTTTATACATTTACTGCTCATGGTATGGATAATGCAGTTCGTCTTTATTGGGGTGTTTCAGGTCAGAATAATAATCAGGGTTTCAGTGTGTACCGTAAAAACTCTACACAGACAGATTATTCCCTGATAGATTCATATCTAACTAATTCTTCTCTTAACAATCCAACTGCTTCCAGTTTTACCTATTGGGACTATGATGTAGCTAACGGACAGGATTGGGAATATATTATCAGCTGCACTAATACCAGTAATCAGGAATTTTTCTATAACTATCCTGCAACAGCAGCTGTTAGAGCTATTCATAGCTTGTATATAAGAAATAATACTGCAACTTTGGCAGATACAATTTCCTTTGCCCAAAATTCTTTTGCTTCAGATGCTCAGGATGCCTTCTATGATGTAACAAAAGGTAGTCCTTCTGGTTCAAATTATGTATGGGCAGCCTTTTGGGAACAGTATTGGGGGAATAATGGAACTACTTTATCTCGAGAAGTAAAAGGTGGATATAATACCGCGCTCGATATTAAAACATGGGCAATTAGAATCCGTTCTACTGAACTAAATACACCACTATATATTAGTGCTTCCAATAATTTTAATAGGGCAGAAAAGCTCTATCTTTATGATTCTTACACGGGAACCTGGCACAATTTATTCAGTGGACCCTATCAATTTACTGTGCCTAATTCCAATGTGAGAACGATGACCCTATATTGGGGTAATTTACAACCCAAGGTCGTTCACGGCACCCAAAGTAACCAATTATACCAAGGTGGAAATAATATACCTTTGCAGTGGAGCTGTCAAAACAACTTCCTGGTTGATCACTTGGATCTATATATAAAGAATGAAACGGACAGCTTGTTTTTAGTAGCTAATGTTCCTGGAAATCAAACTAACTTTACTTATAATGTTCCTCAGAACCTGGATATGCAATCTGCTCACTTTTATATAGATTGTCATGCAGTAGATGGATTGATGCAAACTTACCGCTCATCCTACACTTTTGCTATTGTTCCCCGAATGGTTTTACATAGTAATGAAGCAGGTTGGCAGACCCGTTCTCATATTTGGCCAGATTTAACTCCGACGGTAGAAAATATTTTTGGGACTGGAGCTACCGCTTTTATCGCCGGGGATAATAACACCTGGGTTGAATGTGATGATTTTCTTTTTGGAATTGCCTATTGGGTTAATGCCCCCGATATGAATTTCTTCAGTTCTACTGCAGACATCTGCGCTTCTGGAATAGATTCTTTTCCTTTGGAACCTGGCTGGAATTTTGTAGCCAATCCTCATTATTGTCGTTATCCGATTCATAGCTTACGTTTTCTGGTTGGCAATAATCTCTTCCTATACAGTGAAATGATTGCCCAGCATCTTATCTCTCGAGCAGTTTATGTATATCGGAATGGTAGGTTTCAGGCAGTGGATGTTATTGAACCTTTTGAATCCTTTTTTATTAAATATTACTGCGATCAATCACTGAACACCTATCTTAGTTTTTACCCCTATTTTGAAGCACCAGAAATTACTCCTCCTGATAATTTCTGGCAGTTCCAAGTGGCGGTCACTTGCCCTGCCAGTGACACTGATGAATTTATTTTGGGTACTAATCCTATCGCTACAGATGGGTATGATTTTTATGTTGATTTACCAGCTGCTCCTGTTAAACCTTTCCCTTCTATCAGTGCATACTTAACTCGTGAAGCACCTGAGGATATAAGTTTTACGGATAAAAAACTAAGCTGCGAATTTCGTGAGGTTTTTTCTCCCACTGTAGATCAGGAAAAAATTTGGCATTTCAAATTTACCTGTAGCTCAGTAGAGCCAATTGAATTTGATTTGAGCGACATCAATCTACCAAATGATTATACCATTAGAATCTTTCTGGGAGAAAATATCTACACTTACAGACAGCTGACTCACTTTACTTATGTTCCTGCAGAACCAGGAACTTATGAAGGTTTAATTAAGGTAACAAACTACCCTGTAAGTGTAACAGATCTGATTCAGAAGCCTGTTTCAGCACTTGCAGTATATCCCAATCCTTTTAATCCGACCACCACAATTGCCTTTAGTACTTCCCAAACCCAAGTTGTGGAAGTTTCCTTGTATAACCTGAAGGGGCAAAAAGTCCGCACTTTACATAAAGGAATATTGAAGAGTGGCGAACATAAATTGATTTGGGACGGAAAAGATAACACAGGTAGAACTGTTAGTAGCGGTGTCTATTTTACCAGAATTGAAACAGGAAAACAATCCTTTACCCGTAAGCTGTTATTAATGAAATGAGCTTGCTAAGCAAGAAAGTTACGATAACAAAGAGCTAAGGACAGAATTTAACCAAGTAGACAACTTTAGGTTAAAGAAGCTACTTCAAAGAAAACAATAGAATGCAAATTAGGGCAGGGAAATCTAATCCCTGCCTTATTATTTATAAGATAAGATTGTAGAAATATAGACAATAAATAGTATGAAGTAATTCTTGACAAAACAAATGAGAATATCTAAGTGTTTCCATAGTTATTAAGGAGCCTATCATGGGAAATCAAACGATGACTTTAGCTGAGCAAGAGAATATAAACCGCATAGCTAATCAAAAGCACTTTCTTAAAGAAATAGATTTGATAATAGACTGGACTAAAATCAATAAAGTCCTATC
>Ga0265297_10004877_pt1 | contig 21266 bp, 24 predicted proteins | sample Munlanlwell13791_FD_192502 | JGI IMG/M metagenome (GOLD analysis project Ga0265297, IMG submission 192502) | Leachate microbial communities from a municipal landfill in Southern Ontario, Canada - Leachate well 137-91 | ecosystem: Engineered > Solid waste > Landfill > Unclassified | place...
TTTCAGTCTCATCATATAACCAATTAGATGAAGTAGACCATGAACTAGGATAAAAAACAATTCCGAATCACGACTCTTACCTAATTCTCTAGCTTGTCTTTCAATCGCCTTAATATCAATAATTATTTCATTTAAACCAGAAAAAGACAGAACGTCAGTCGGCTTATCATAACCACGATAAAGATGATTTAGAGTCCGCATCCTCTGGTCGCCAACGATTGCCACCGAAACTGAAAAATCAGAAAGACTATAGCTAACGATAAACTTCTCAATTATTCTTTTGAGTTTAACAGTGGGGATTTTAGTCTTAGTAGTATTATTGATTTCAATCATATTATTTTTCTAATCATTCTCTTCCCAATTCGAATAAAATTATAAATAAAATACCAAAATGGTTTTAACACTAAATCAAAAGTTCCAGCGTAATTCACTTCTTCCCCGCCAAAACCCTCCTTGAAACGAGTTACCCCCGGCCATTTAATTTGATCAATGCCATAAAAATCATAATATTTTAAACCCTGTTCTTTAGCCATTTTAATTACTTCCCATTGTAAGAGATAAGGTGCCATAACATTTCGAAACTTATCTGATGACGCTCCATGAAGATAAATAGCCGTTTTAAAGCAGAAGCAGAATAAACCAGCGGCGATAATTTTTCCTTCATACTCAGCTAAAACCAATCTAATAAAATTAGAATCAAAACCGGCCATCAGTCGATAATAATTACCATCGTGAGCAAAAAAATTATCGCGATTTGTCGTCTCGGCTAATAAAACTAAGAAATCATCAATTCGACTATTATCAACAATAATCCTGACTCCCTTCTTCTGAGCTAAACGAATATTATATCTAGTCTTTTGATGCATACCAACTAAAAGTTCATCTTCACTTTTATCTAGATCCAAAACAATAGTTTTAGCCGGCTGAATACTAATAGTCTTATTCCCAACACCACTCCATGTCTTTGAATTAGGCTCAAACCGAATGAATATAGCCTGACTATCACTGGCAGCCAAACTTAAATCATCACCCTTAACCCGAGGCCCATACAAATAATATTGACCAAAAAATAACGGTTTCCTAAAAAAATAAGACTGGCCAACTTTCTTGTTAGCACAATGACTTTTGGCCTGAAAATTAGCCCACAAATCTGATTGCAGAAATGAAGGTTCGGATTGAAATTTGGATATTAATTCACTCATATCCCTATTATATCATATTTATAAATAAAAAAGAGGTCTTCCTAACAAAAAAGTCCCCTGAATTATCAAGGGACTTTTTAAATAGCTTAAGCTAACAGAAACTTACTCAGCGGTATACAATGTAGCGTTGGTAGCAGTGTGTAAAGTCTGGCCAGGAATAGCACCGACATTACCCTCTAAACAATATTTTAAAGTATAGCTAGCACCGACTTCTTGCATTTCGTAAGTATAATCAGTTCCACCGCAACCGGTAACGCTTGTAGAAACGTTAGGAGTTGGAGAACTTGGGATAACTTGCATGTAAGTAGAAGTACCTGCGCTCGAAGTGCTGGTAATAGTTGAACCAGTAACTAGTGTGGCTGGATATAATTGTTTGTCGTTAAAATACAGTTCTAAAGCAGTCTGAATTTGTTTGATATCAGACACACGTCTAGCATCACGACCCTTAGCTCTAGCATTGTTTAACGCTAAAACTGACAAAGTAGCCAATAAACCAATAATGGCGATAACTACCAATAATTCGATCAAGGTAAAAGCTTTTTTATTTTTCATAATTCACCCCCCATCATTACCCCCGGTTATTAATTTAATCCTAGGAATTAACCCAACAACCTGAAAAGGTATTAATTATATTAAATAATTTTATATCTTTAAACATTATACCATTTTTAGAAACTAGTAGCAACGTTATACATCGGTAAAATAATAGCCGCGACCATAATACCAACACCGACAGCTAAAATAATCATAATCAGTGGCTCTAAAATAACACCAAGATTATTTAATTTAGCGGCCAACTCCCGACTATAAAAAACACTGATCTTCTCTAAAACATTATCTAAATTACCAGTCTTCTCGCCGATAGCCATCATTTGTGGAATCATTTTTGGTATTTCTCGACTAGTGATAAAGACAGACGAAACTGAACTTCCCTCATTAACCTGATCAATAGTTTCCATTATTAATTTTTGATAAACTTTATTACGGACAATATCAGCGCTGATCTCTAAACTCTTGACTAGACTAACACCACCTCGAAGCAAAGTACTAAAAGCTCGACAAAAACGAATTAAATACACTAGACGAAATAATTTGCCAACAGCCGGAATATTCAACTTCAAATAATCAACTTTCATTCGACCATACTCCGAACGAACAAAAAATCTCAAGCCCACAACACAAAGAATAATAAAGATAACGATAAATATAAAATACTTCTGCAAAAAATCAACGGCCCAAATAACCACTCTGGTAGCCCAAGGCAATTGCGCTCCGGTTTCCTGTAAAATAGCAGTAAGTTGAGGCATCACAAAAAGCATCATCACAAAACCAACACCGACCAAGCCAGTCAAAACAATGGTCGGATAAATCATGGCCCCCTTAAACTTACTAGTTAAATCAAAATCCTTCTCCATTTCATCAGCCAAATAATTTAAAACCTCATCCAATTTACCCGAGGTCTCACCAGCGTGAATAACATTAATAAAGAAAGCTGAGAAAGTTCTACCACCCTTGCGGCGCAAAGCCTCTGACAATAACGCTCCACCGTCAACTTCATAAGTAACTTCAGCCAAAATAGATCTTAACTTTATATTTTCAGTTTGTTCTTGCACGGTAGCTAAAGCTTCAACCATGCCAACATTAGAAGACACCAGTAGAGAGAACTGACGTGAAAAAATAACTAAATCGCGAGTCTTAATCTTTTGTAACCATAACCAAAAACGATTAAGGACATTATCAGTAATATCAGTAATCCAAACTATTTCTAAGCCCAAGGAATTTACTCGGTTCTCGGCCGCCTCATCATTATAAGAAATGACTTGACCATGAACGCTTTTACCCTTGGAATTAACAGCTTTGTAGCGGTAAATTGGCATAATTATAGATTTTCAATTTCTACCACTCTCAGCACCTCATCGATGCTAGTTAAACCAGCCAGCACCTTAAAGATGCCGTCCTGCTTAAGAGAGACAAATAATTGACTATGTCTTAAAGAGTCATTATTTAAATCATTGCGACGATTAATAATTAAATCCTTAATTTCCTCATTAATAACCACCGCCTCGGCGATAGCTAATCGATCTAAATATCCGGTGTTGGAACAGCGAGTGCAACCAACTGGTTCATAAAATTTAGAAGTCCTAATATCTTCAAAACTATTAATATTTAAATTTTCAGCCTGAAAAGTTTCCAGGGGTAATGTGGACATAATAGCGACCATCTCCGACAACACTTTCTCCGGTAATTTTCCTTCCTTCTTACAATAAGGACAAAGCTTTCGGACCAAACGCTGAGCAACTACCAAGCGCAAAGTGGAAGCTAACAAAAATGGTTCAACTTTCATATCTAGTAAACGAAAAACCGAACCTAAAGCATCATTGGTATGCAAAGTTGATAGAACTAAGTGACCGGTCAATCCAGCATGAACAGCCAACTCCGAAGTTTCCTCATCTCGAATTTCTCCAACCATGATAATGTTAGGATCTTGACGCAAGAAAGAACGAAGTCCAGTAGCAAAATCAAAACCAAGCTCCGGTCTAATTTGAGACTGATTAACGCCTTTAATTTGATATTCAATTGGATCTTCTAAGGTCGAGATATTAACCGTCTCCTTATTTAAAACAGTAATAATAGAATAGAGAGTGGAGGTTTTTCCGGATCCGGTCGGACCGGTCATTAAAATAATACCGCTAGTTTTTTTAATACTCTCCTTCAATACATTATAGACATGTTTGTTAAACCCTAGGTCCTCCAAATTAGTTAAATTCTTGGCCTGGTCTAGAATTCTCAGCTCAACTTTTTCTATCGATCCCAGAGGCAGAGTTGAAACACGAAAATCAATCTCCCGCGAATCAATAATCAAACGAATATGACCATCTTGAGGGATACGAGTTTCGTCCAACTTTAGTTTAGCCAAAACCTTAATTCTGGCAACAACGGAATTATGAATTGATTTTGGTAGAATTAAAGAGTTATGCAAAATACCATCAATACGATAACGGACGCGACTTTCGTTTAAAAAAGGTTCGATGTGGATATCAGAAGCTCGGCTCTCAACAGCATGACGAATAATAACCGAAACAATTCGAGCCACCGGAGCCGAATTAACATCCTCTTCTTTTAGAACTTCAGACTTGTCTTCAATGGTAATCAATTCATCTGCCCCCTTCTCTTTAGCTTTAACTTCCAAGGCAGTTGAGACCTCCTCTTCTAACTTATCATACTTATGTAAAACCTCGCGAAAACTTTTATCGGAAATCAAAGAATATTCGACTCTTAAATTCTGTCCCTTAGCCAAGAAGCTAACCGCTTCCATAGCCTTCAAGTCATAATGGACCAATCCAATTCTAACGACAGTAGTGTCTTTAAAAAAACAAACCACCGAATAATTACGAGCGATATCTCGACTCAAAAAATTTAAAGCTTCATCTTTGATGGTCTCAGCTTGTAAATTTTTATAGCCTAAACTATATAGCTCAGCCTTAGCTTCTACTAAATGCTCAGAATCAACAAGCTTATTTTTAAGCAAAAAAGGCTCTAAAACAATTTCTTTCTTGTCTAGAGCAGTTCTTATTTCTCCGGCCTTAACCGAAGTAATAATATTTTTCTTTTCTAAAAGGGCCAGAAGCTCCTCTGGTTTATACATAGTTTTAAAAAGCTTTAAATGGATTACTGTTTCCAACTTCAAAAACTGGGGTTGGCTCCGGTTTTTCTCCAATCATACCTCCGTCAATCGGCGCCGTTGAAGTGCTTAAATCTAAACCGGTCAAATCAACCTCGGTCAATTGCATTTTTTTAAACTTGAGACTATTAATGACTGATAGATTTAAAGACTCGGCATTGGCATTATTATCTTTCTGAATACCATTACGAACCGCCTCGGTTGACCGCCCTAAATTATTAACCGAATTTAAATACTCAAAAATATTCTGACGATAAACAATCAGAACAACACCAAAGACAATAACCGAACAAACAAAGATATAAGCGAGTAATTTAAAAACTTTTTTCATATAAAAATTTATTTTTTCAAATAATAAGTAGTCATATCCAAAACAGCAGCACCAGATTTAGGATCAAAAGAAATAGATTTAACGTCAATAATCCGCAAGCTATTTTCCATGGCTCGCAACCAGGTCTTCAGCGCTGGATAATCAACATTTCCCAAAGAAAGTTTGACATTAAAAGCGCCGACACCACTAGGAAGTTTCAGAGAGGACAAATTACCGGCGGTCGAAGTCCCGTTAGTATTAGCCCCAGCCGTACGGCCGCTGACAGGGGTGGAGGTGGCGACACCATCCTTAGAGATATTTAAAGAATTGACTGTTAATTTTTGCGTAGAAGCTAAATAAATAATTTCCGTAAAAAGGTCTTCCTTTAAATATTCCTGAGGAACCAAACCTTTAACCTTTAAAACATCGCTCGGACTAATATTCTTATAAACCTCAATCAACGACTGATAATCACTTAATTCTTTATATTTTGGAGTTAATTGATCAGTTTCGTAAAAAGTAGCATTAATAGTTGCAACTATTTTTTGATAACGTGGCAGAATGATGAAATAATAAGAGCCGACTAAAATAACAATAACAGAAAGAGCAATAATAGCCCCAAAATAATCATTCAGAAGTCTATTAATCAAATTCTGACGATGTTTTTGCTCTGGACTCTTCTCTTTAACCGCTAAACGACGAGTATTTTTTAAACTCGGTCGGGCATTATTTTTTAATTCACTAGACAAAGGCATTTCCATATTTTATAAACAATTATTTTTTATTCCGTAAAAATACTAGGCTTGACCGACAAACCAAGGTCAAACATCACGCCTAAACTCTGATCTCCGCCATTTACTTTTTCATTGCTAATTTTAGCATTAGCCGTATGACTATCAGCTAAAATTGTTTTAAGTTGGAAACTAATAGCCCGGAAATCTTTTACCCAGGAATGGAGTAAATACGAACCGGAAGTATCACCAACAAAGCCAGAATAATAAACATCAACTAAGGTATTTCTCTCTAAGAAAGAAAACAAATTATTCCAATAAGTATGGCTAACAAAAAGAGGGGTAGCGCTAATAATTTGTTTTTTAAACTCAATGGCCGGGGCGGCCTGTTTTTGGAAATAAGCTATCTCCTGATCCAGACGAGTAACCTCCTCCTGCAGAGCTACAGATTTTTTGCTAATCTCTTGCCGTTCCCAGGTATATAGAAAAAAATAAACTTCAAAAACCAAGAATAAAGACAGAATAATAAAAGCACCCAAAGTATAAAAATGCTTCTTCTTATCAAAAATAACCGGGACCTCGTCCTTAATTAAATCAATATCTAAAACGCCAGGATTCTCTACGCCAATACCATCAGTTCCATCACTAACTGATCGAGAACGGATATCCTTAATATTTTTTTTACGACTAACAACTGGTCCGATCTTTTTATTCAATTTCATTTTACCCAAATGAAAATCAAGCGAAAGCCGATACCAAGGCTTCTTATTTTCAACTGGCTGATTATTTAAATTGGAGGGCATAATATAAAAATTATTAATTACTCAATACTGCGCATCGCTAAACCAATAGCGATAGAAAATCGAGGGCCAATTTCTGACAAAACCGGACGTAACTCTGGTGGATAAGAGACCCTAAACCAAGGGTTACCAATAATAACTTGGATGTTCAAAACATTCTCTAAATAATTGGATAAGTTAATGAGCATTGACCCACCACCAGACAGAATAATCTTTTCTACCTTCTCATTATTACTAGTCTCAAAAAGGTCCACCATATATTTAATCTCATTAACAATAGGGTTAACAGCATTCATAATAATTTGCGGAACGGCAATCTGACTCTCGCCCAAAGCAGCCACCCCTAAATCAAACTTTAATTGACTGGCCTTTTCCAAACTAACTCCCAATTTCTGACTAATAGCAGCAGTAATGGTGTTGCCGGAAACATTAATACTTCGATTAAGATAGGGGATACTTTCTTTAACTACACAAATATCAGTACTATTATCTCCCAAGTCAACGATCATCACGGTTGACTTGTCATCACCCAAAAGAGAACGAATTAAAGAAAAGGTTTCAGTTTCCAAGCTAACCAAATTGATTTTAGCGGTATTAAAAATATTAATATATTTTTTAATTAATTTCTTCGGACTACCAGTTAAGAATATCCGAGTATTATTATTAGGATTATTAGGATCAGGATTAGTCTGCGGAATTATCTTCCAATCCAACACCATTTCCTCTAGAGGCAAAGGAATCACTTTTTTAGCTTCTTCGTTAATATGTTCAGCAATATTCTTTTTATTAATATTATAGAGATTGATAACCGAAGAAAAGACTGAAAAACTAGGCAAAGAAACACTAGCACTGCCAGCAGAAATTCCAATATCCTTTTTAACTTTATTAATCAATTTAGCTACGTATTCAATGTCATCAGTACTAGTCAATTTATTAGAACTACTTAAATCTTCACTAAAACCATAATTATTCAAGACAATTTTCTTGCCTTTTTTAACGAGTTCCACCATTTTAAGAGAAGAATCACCGATATCAATACCTAAATAAGTATTGTCGGACGAGAAAAACAAACCCATATATTTAATATTAAAAATTTTATCGTTAGAATATAAAAATATTTTCAACCCTAAACACCCTTAAACCCAGATTGTTTTATTTGTAATTATATTATATAATATTAAGGTAAATATCACAATACTTTTACTTTTAAAGTATAACATAAAATTAAAAATAAACCAAATGAATTTTTTGACCAAATATAAAAAAATTTTTCTAATTATTGGGTTCCTAATAATAGTTTCTGTCTTGGGTTATTTTATATACAACCTATTTTTTAAACAAACAATTAAGGTCCTGCCAACACCAATCGGCACAACTACCGGTCCTGGAGGATTGCCGATAGCCGGCGAAGGTGGTCAACAAATAGGCACAACTACCGGTCCTGGTGGAGTTCCCACTTCCCCCGGAATTACCCAACCCCAAGTTACCGCCCCAGTAGTCAGCCCCACAGCTCAAGGAGGCCTGACTAAAATAACTTCGCTTAATAGCGGACCGAGTCTTAGCCCAATTTTAAGCAGTAACGGGAAAGACGTTCAATATTATAATAAAACTGACGGAAAATTCTATAAAATAGATGAAAATGGAGAGGCTGTTCCAATGACTGACAAAATCTTTCATAATGTTGATAAGATCACTTGGTCCCCGACTGCCAGCAAAGCCGTGTTAGAATATCCGGATGGCTCTAATATTGTTTATGACTTCAATACTAACCGTCAAACTACCCTACCAAAACATTGGGAAAGTTTTGATTTTTCCAGCGACGGTAATCAAATAGTTTCTAAAAGTATTGGCGTTGATCCCGACAATCGTTGGCTTCTAGTTTCAGACAGCAATGGCTCAAAAGCTCAGGCCCTGGAATTTATCGGTGAAAATGCCGACAAAGTTATCTCTTCCTGGTCCCCCAATAATCAATCAGTCGCTATGTATACCAAGGGCGTTGACTTTAACCGCCAAGAATTATTCTTCGTTGGTCTAAACGGAGAAAACTTTAAATCAACCGTTATTGAAGGTCGCGGAGTTCAGACCCAATGGTCTAGCCAAGGCGACAGATTACTCTATAGTGTCTATAATAATAACTCCGACCTTAAACCAAAACTTTGGGTAGTTAATGCTCAAGGCGACAATATTGGAGCTGGTCGAACTGATTTAGAAATTAATACCTGGGCAGAGAAATGTACCTTCACCAGCAATCAAGAATTATATTGCGCCGTTCCTGACTCCCTAGAGCGAGGCGCTGGACTATTCCCAGAAATGGCCAACAGAACCCAAGATAGCCTATATCGAATTAATCTGGCAACAGGTGTTAAGCAGTTAATCGCCGTCCCTGACGGGAAATATAATATTTCCAATCTGGTAGTCTCCAAAGATCAACAAAACCTATTCTTTACCGACAAGAATACCCAGGAAATATATAAAGTTAATCTAAGATAAAAAAGATTTAAAGCCTTATTTGACCTTCGATTAAGGCTTTTTTGTTTTCTTGACAATTGATTTTCTATCTACTAAAATTGAGAACAGTAAGTTTTCTGGGAATATTTTTTTCTACAGAAAGAGTCGACTTACTCATTAAAAAGATTAATTCGCCAAGAATATGAAGAAATTATTTATCGGTGGTTTACCTTATAGCTTCACTGATGAGGCCTTAAAAAACCTATTCGCCGATTGTGGTAATGTCGAATCAGCAGTGATCATCAAGGATCGTCTGACTGGTCGCTCTAAAGGTTTTGGTTTTGTTGAGATGTCCTCTGAGGCTGAAGCTGAAAAAGCTATCTCAATGTTTCACGACCAAGAAGTTGAAGGCCGACGCTTAAACGTTAGTATTGCTCGTCCAATGACTGATCGCAGATAATATCATTTAAATTGATATCTAAAAACAAGCTCTAAGTTTAGAGCTTGTTTTTATTTTAGACCGATATAAGCCGCCATGACTTCTAGATCTTTAGGCTTATCACGACGAAAAGAAAAATATTTATCAGGTAGACAATAAGTACATTCCGAACTAACGCTGATATCTGACAGGCCAATAGCCATTAATTGCTTAGAAACAATGCCTGCTAAATCAATAAAGGTTTTTCCGGATTGAGAAATAATAAATTCCGGATAAGAAGAAAATTTTTGTATCAAATCTGACTGAACTTCAAAATGACAAGCACCGATATGTGGTCCGATAAAAATAGCAATATCAGAATTTAATGAGCCATATTTATCTTGCAATAATTTCACCACCTTGACTGCGATCTCATCCTCAACACCATGCCAACCAGCATGAGCCAAGCCAATTACCTTCCGAACTCGATCGTAGAAGTAAACCGGCAAACAATCAGCGACGGTAATTGATAAAATTATATTAGGATTATTGGTTATCAAAGCGTCACCACTGACAATATCATCGGAATTATTATCCACAATTACCACCTGATCACCATGAACTAAATCAGCCGCTATTATTCTTTTATTAAAGGATGAAAAAAACTTAGCTCTATTTTCCGGTGCCGAAAAAACTCTCAAATTGCCACAAGAGCGATCAGAGATTCCCAATATCAAATCATTGTTAGAATCAAAATTTAGCATAATATGTTTATTAATATTATAGTATCTCCCCTGACTAAAAAAATCAAATAAGTCACAAGTGTAACTTTTTTCCGTCTTTTCCGTATTTTATATTGAGGAATCATAATTAACCTCAATTTAATTAATAAGTATGAAGCGCCATCAAAGCGACCAATTGAATAAGTGGACTAAACCAGCAGAATTAATCTGCCCGGTTTATTCTATGGATTTTTTAGTTGGGCATCAAGAGCTGTTTGGCGCGAATTTTTATAAAATTAAGCAATGATTTAATTAATTAGATAAATAATTTGCTAGCAAAACAGCTCGACCCCCAAAAGGCCGAGTTTTTGATATAGATTTAATCTGTTCTTTAATAATAACAACTAAATAATAGGAGAACCAAACAATGAGTCGAAAAATTATTCTTATGTATCTGCGCTTATCATTTCTAATCGCCCTGGCGCCGGCTTTCTTTTTTTCCACCTATCAACTTTTTCTGAAAAGCTTAGGCTTAGACCTTTTAGAAGTAAACCTAGTGAATACTTTTTTTGGCTTAGGGATCATGGTCTTTGAAATTCCCACTGGAGCTGTAGCTGATATCTGGGGTCGCAAGACCTCCGTAATCATTGGCTGTCTATTAACTGGCTTATCATTCTTATTCTATTTCTTCGCCGTTAATTTTTGGCAATGCGTTATGGCCGAACTAATTGGAGCTTTGGGAAGTACTTTTATCTCTGGCGCAGCCGATGCCTGGATGGTTGACTCGCTCAACTTCTATGGTTGTCGCTTACAGCTAGAGAAAATCTTCAGCCAAGGACAAAAAATGAAAACCATTGGAGTGATTATCGGAGTCTTGATCGGATCATGGCTCGGGACATTAAACTTGTCCTATCCCTGGATGATGAGTTCCCTCACGATGTTAACCGCCACTGGATATTTGTTTTATAAGCTCCGAGAGGATTATTTCATTAGACCCAAAAAGACTAACGCCTGGAGACAAATTATCAAAATTGGCAATGACAGTTTCAGAGAGTCAATCCACAACCCAGAGATTCTAAAAATAATGATTTTGAGTTTTGTTCTCGGTTGTGCCGTACCGGCTGCTAATATGTATTGGCCCATAGTCTACAAAGAAATGGGTCAAATACAAACCTGGGGATTGGGATTATTCTTTTTACTAATTCTTCTAGCTCTACGTTTAGGGACTAAGGTGGCCACCAAGATTCAGAAAAAATTTAAACTGGAACTACCTCTAATCATGATCTCCCAAGTTGGCATTGGGATCGGGTTTATTCTCGCTTCCATTTTCAGTCTTCCCTGGCTATCACTAATTGGCTTTCTGGGACATGAGTTTTTCCGCGGTGCCTTTGATTTGTTAAGGCAAGGATATTTGAATCGTCGACTAACCCAATCCAAAAGAGCTACTATGCTCTCAGCTAATTCCATGGTAACAAGCATTGGTCTGACTCTCGGATTATTATGTAGCGGACTCCTGGCTAAAGAGTATTCTATTTCCCTGTCCTGGTTAGTTTCTGGAATCTTTATATTAATAGCCCTGGGAATTATTCTATTAATTAGGAAAAAATAAACAAAAAAAATTGGGTTGCTAACGAGCAGCCCAATTAGTATTGGAAAATAAAAAAAAGAAAAAGAATAGAAAGGAAAAAAATAAGAAAAGAAAGAAAAAAGAAAAAAGAAAGAATAAACACCCTAAAGCCTCCCCTCTTTAATTAACTCAATCGACGATTTACCAATTTGATTTTTATAAACTATATTCTCCGACTGCAGACTATCATTAATTCTCTCAACTTGTTTAGCAGAAGTATTGTGAGGGATATCGGAAACAGAAAAATATTTAATTTGATCAGCTTCTTCATTTAAAGTTAATTCGCCACCAATAATTTTACAAACAAAAGAAAAACAAACTTCATTTTTGTCCGGCTTGTTATAAACCCCGGCCAACCTAATTATCTCAACATCAAAACCAGTCTCTTCTTTGACCTCACGGATAACACATTCCCAAGGAGACTCTCCGGATTCCATTGTTCCCCCAGGAAGATTCCATAAATCATAGTCCAGACGATGAACCAACAAGACCCTATCTTGCTCATCAAGAATAATGCCGAAAGCGGCAACAGTAAATTGATTTTTCATATTAATATCTATTTAGCATATCTCGACTCTAGTGGTCAATCATCCCATTAGTTCCCACTGTCTAAATAACTCAAATATTGGCCAGCGGTGGAAGTCACAATTTGTGACTTCCAAAAAGTCATCTCTTGTTTATCCAGTTAAAACATAAAATTGAAAAAAAATAGCCCTAAATTAGGACCATCCACAACCAAACAAAACAATAATATCTATATCTCTAATTTCATTAAATAATAGTTTTTTTCAGACAACTTAACAAAAATCTTAAACCCCATAACTTTCTTATAAAAAGCCGGATACTCCGTAGTCAATAGAATCAAAGAGACTCCTTTTTTCTTTTTAATAATTCTAACCACCTCTTCTACTAAAGATTTGCCAGTTCCCCGCTTCTGATAACGAGGATCAACCGCCACCCAAAAAATTTCATAAATACCATAATCCATCCAAGATTGACTAAAACCTGCCAAACCTAAAATCTCCCCTTTTTCTTCAGCTACTATATATTTTGGCTTAACCGCATGATTTAAAAACATGGCCTCAATCTCCTTTTGAGCTTTAACCCGATATTTATTATCAGAAAAGGCTCGAGCGATAAGTCTGCCCGCCATCGAAGCTTCATTTTTCTTAATCAATCTTAGCTTCATACCGTTAAATCTTTTTTATTAATTATGTTATTTTTTACAAAAAATCCAAAAACAAAAATCAAAATTAAAGACATTAATATCAAGGCCGTCGACCAATTAACAGAATCAATTATTATACCGATTAAAATAATACCTATAAATCCACCCAGACTTGTTATTTCATCCAAGACAGCGCTGATACCACCAAAACCATAATGAGTTTTGATTATTAAATAGTCATTTTTAATATTAAAATCAGCAATCAACTGACGGCGGCTAAGAGCAATAGCTTCAACAAAAATACCAACCAAGATCAAGGCCGATAAACGCCATAAAAAGCTATCAAAAAATATAGAACAAACAAGAACAATTAATATGCCAACAAAACTTATAATTAAGCTTCTATTAATCTTTATCCTATCAATAACCCAACCGAGTAAATTTCCTGAGGCCTCAGGCAAAGAATAAAAAATTGCCAAGATAATAATTTGCTTTAAATCTGAATTTACTTTCCAAACTTCAATAGGAATAAAAAAGAAAAAGGCGCTAGAAACAAAGCTTATCAAAAAACTTGATAAAACTACCGTTCTCAACTTTAACGGCCAACGAAGAACTTCCCTAATAACTTCTTTATATGGCTTCAAATTAAATTTTAAATTTTTTATTTTTTTTAATTTAGTCCCATTTGGCAAAAATAGAGCTATAATAAAAGAAATAATGGCCGCTGGAGCAATTAAGAATAATAATTGATGAATAGCAAACTTGGACACCAGAAATAAGCTTAAACAAACCGCCAACACCCAGGCTAAAATCCCCAGAGTATCAAAATAACCAAAAGCCCGAGCCATTTTATTTTTTGACGTATATTTACAGATATAACTTTCACGACTAATACAGGTCAGTGGCCAAGAAAAACCATTTAGAATACGGGCAAAAACAACAAAAATAACACAAGCTAAAACACCAGCTAAATAATAGTTAATGGCCACCAGAAGATACAAGCCAATACCGACTAACATCATTTTCTTAATAGATACCTTATCAGCGTAATAACCGATAACCGGGGTTATTAATAAAGCGGTAATATCAAAAGCTGACTTGAGCAAACCAGTTTCAGCGTAGCTATTGGCAAATTGATACAGAAAAACTGGAATTAATGACTCACCAAAACCCCAGCCAAACCACAGAACCGCCGTTGACCAAGAGACTATTTTAACTTCTTTAGACACTTTGAAGCTCATAAAATTAAATCTTTAAATCTTTAAACTTTTTCACATTTAATAATTTTATAAACTCCTCTTCCCTTTCCCCGGCGCTATAGCCAAGACTCTTATAAAAATTCAAAGTTTTTTTATTTTCTAGAGAGTATAAATTAATCCATTCAATTTTATGTTTTCGACATCGAGCTTCAAATTCTTCCAATAATTGATGGCCCAGACCATGGTCGCGATATTTAGGTTTAACAGCCAAATACCAAATAACTGTTCCTCCGGCCCTTAATTTCTCGGCTACTAAATAACCAACGACTTCTTGACCTTTCTTTATAACTAAAAAGAAATCTCGACTTAAATAATGAGATAAAAATTTAGCATTAACATAATCTCCCGAAGCTTCTTTAAACTCCTTAAATTTTCCCAACCACTCACAAGCCTTTAAATCATTCTTGGTCGCTGAAACAATTCTAAATTCTGACATATAATTAGAGCTAATTAAATTTTAAAAAGTTTATATTTCTAGAATATCAACGAATGGGTCAAAAATCAGACTTTAAATTAATCAAAATAAGTAGGCGAACCGCACCCCCCCCCATTTACACGTTAAATACATTTATAATTATCGACCAGAGGGCCATATTTGATTATAAGAGCTAAAAGCTTCAAGGTCTTTGCCCTTTATTATTCTAAATTTAGTAATATCTTATAAAAATCATCCCCCGAGACTTGCATAATATGGGAATTATGAGCAGAATTTTGTATCGCTCTCATACCCAATGCCCTTTCACAAAATCTCACTCCTTCTAAAGTAACAGCATCAGCAATCACTTCCGAGAAAATTATACCTCGGCTTTTTAAATCTCTAAACTTTTTAGCATATGCCTCAATCATTAATCGAGAAATATTATGTTGACGGTATAAAGGCGCAACACAGACTACGCAAAAATATAATTTATATATTCCAGGCTTGTTATAAGTAATAATATGTTCGGGGGTAATATTAGTATCAACATAATTACCGCTTTTTATTAATTCAAACAAATAATCATCAATCGGTAAAAATAAGAGGTGACCAATAATTTCTCCGGTTTTACAATCTTTGGCCATAACATAGGTTTCTGGATTTTTAGCGTACCACCCCCATGTTACTTTCGGGTCGGCAATTAGATCGTCAGAAAAATAATTTTTTTCCAATTTAGCGCTCGCAAAATGATCCTCTAGAGTTAACTTGTCAATTAAGTAAATATTCATATTATTTAGCGATGACACTAATCCACCCTAACTTCTTCCACAAAGCTATTTCTTCATAGCAAGCGACTTCTTCCGACGGCATATTAGCAAGAACTAACTTAATATTTTTACCATTAATTAATTTTTGCGCCAATCCAAAACTTAACTCAGCAAAGGTTTCGGCTCCAATATAGCCATCAATACCATTTTTCCTTTCATTGGCAACAAATAGAATATCCGCCTTAATTATGTCTTTAAAAAAATTCTTATGAACCTCTGGATAAAGTTCTGCAAAATTATCTTTTGGTATAATCTCAGGATAATTTAAAACCAAACAGTCTTTTTGACTATTCCAATATTGTACCCATTTTTTTATTTCATCTTGCAAGCTGGCACTACCGGCTATAACTATTTTCATAAAATACGAAATTAATCTATTTTCTCCAAAGTATAATTCCACCCTGGTTGCCATTTCCAAGGAGCAGTAACTGTATCATTAACTGACACTCCCTTAATCCAATGCTCGAGTCCATACTGAGTCGCTCTATGACCAATAATCATTACTTTTTTACCATCATAATCTCTTAGCAAATCCCTTAAAAAATTACCCATCCTTTCAGCCGTCTGTTCATAACTCTCACCGCCTGGAAACGGCACAGAAATGCGTTTTGGCTTCTCAGGGTCCACCTCAGAACTGGGATGTTGCGTTAAGTCTCCATAATTGCATTCTCTTAGCCTGACATCCTTGATAATGTTAAATCCTCTACCAGCAAAAGCTATTTCAGCAGTATTATATGACCGCTTCAAATCGGAACAAAAAATAGCTGCAAAGCCTTCGTCTTTATGGCGCTCACCTAATTCAATTGATTGCTTATTCCCTAAATCAGAAAGACCAACATCGTTCCAACCAGAAGAGACGTGATTTTCATTATCGAAGGTAGTACTATGCGACTCAAAAATTATTTCAACCATATTATTGTCTTTAAAATTATTAATATTAACACTATTAATATACTTAAATATTTTCACTCAGTCAATTAGGGCTTAAGCCACCAGAGAACTAGTTGTTATCTTTTAGACAACGAACAGAAAAACCATAGGTCTGGCCATAAGAATAACGACTAACGCTAGCAACTGCCGAAAGTAAACTCCGACTCAAGGCAGTAGGTCCGCTAACAGAAGATGACCAAAAGTTAGCAAAGAGTCCTTGATCAGCAAATACTCCATTAAAAAGGCGATTGCCGGCCGGGAGAGCGGCAAACCCAAAAGAATCAGTAGCAACATTAGGAGTGTCCCAATGAGAAGTGCCGACCTCTTTTAACTTACCTCCAGCACTATTACACTCCCAATTACTCGACCTAGAGGCATTACAAGTATTTGGTGGATCAGTTAAGTATTGATCTAGAGTATTTTGTTCTCCGTCGGTTGGGATATGCCAACCAGTCGGACAAACTCCTTGAGCTTCGGCCAAAACAGAATATTGCATAGCCTCCCCCCACTGGTATAGAGCTCCATAGGTAGTACAGTTATTGAGATTGTCGCTATAACAATATTTTTCTAGAGAACTATTATTAGACTGGTTGCTCGCGCCATTAACTCTAGCGCCAATATTTATATTCTGTTTTAACCAACATTGAGTTCCAATTTCGACAGTATCATAGACGCAGAGATCATTGGCGCCACAGGTATAATTTCCCAAACTCGTAACTGTAACTTGACTAGTACCACAATCAAAAGGTGGGGCTCCACACACTCCATTAGTACAAATATCTTGTCCCGTACAAGAACCGCAAGTAGCGCCACAGCTATCGCTACCACAATTTTTGCCCTCACAATTTGGAGCACAAACAAAACTAGCGGTAGTATTAATATTACCAGCAACGTTAGTATCGGTTCGAGTAGCGTTGGTAGAGTCATTGTCGCTCCACTTTTCAAAACTATAACCAGAATTAGGAATAGCCACAACCTCCGTTCCGCTTCCACCGCTATTAACCGTTTGGGAAGTTATGCCAGTGAGTGATCCGTTATAACCAGCAAGATAAATAAGGGTATATTGGGCAACTGGTTCTTCCGGGATAGACATCATTCCTCCCGGAGTCAGAATGTTAGGGCCAGCGCCAACGAAACCAATAGTATTTCCTAAACAAAAAGAAATGGAATAGGAGCTTCCATTATCAACAGAAGCGTAGCTGAAACTATTTTGTTCTTCGGTACATACCCCATCAGTCGGAGTTACGGCAGTTGGGATAACTTGGAGATAAGTAGTAGTAGCCAGGGAGGAAGTTGAAAATAAAGATCCTTGGGCCCATTCCCCCTCAGTTGGGTAGCGACCATTATCATTAATGAATAATTCCAGAGCAGTCTGAATCTGTTTCATATCCCCAACTCTCTTCGTATCACGAGATTTAGATCTAGCATTAGAAAGAGCAACAACAGAGACAGTCGCTAAAATACCAATAATGGCAATGACGACCAGAAGCTCAATAAGTGTAAAGGCTTTTTTGAATTTAAGCATGAATAATGGGAGCAAGTTTTAATAATTATATTATAGCAATACCATGCCTCGCTTGGCAATAAACTCTCTATCAAAAAATAGCCCTAATTTAGGGCTATTTGTAATCTGCGGAGTGTTGTGGACGTTGTTAGAACTAAACCGCCTTAAAACCACAACAAAAATAAGTGTTTCAAAAAAATATCCAGGCCGTCAGCGCGACAATATTATATATTCCCAAATGAATCATATAATTGTAAAGATACCCATTTCTTACCTTCAATATCATATAGGGGTACACCAGCGACGACAACATGGCCACGAACGTAAAACCTAGACCGATGATTAGAGAAGTTTTAAATACTTGGAAAATATGAATTAACCCAAACCCACAAATAAATAAAATCGTTATTTGCCTAAGACTTAATTTATATTGATATAATTTCTTGACTAAGACAATAATGAGCAATTGTTGAACAAATACATCCAGTGGCTTAACCCAAAGATAAAATTTATTCATAAGTAAAAAAGAAGTTCCCCTACTATCAAATGGCCAGACCGGCTGATTTAAAAAACTAAGTATAAAATACGAAGAAACTACATGAATAATTAAAGAGAACATGAAAATAAAAATAAACTCATATCTATGCGTTTTACTAACAACCTCCATTAATGTTTTCTTAAAACAGAAAATAATAATTAAAGAAACGGCTAACAAAAACAGCATATTCAAGATATACCTATCCATAGTAATTATCTGGGTCATAATCAGAGACGTGGTGGCAAAAATTATTATAAATAATGTGATTGCCTTTATAATTTTATTCATCATGGTTTAAATTATAACATACCATTCTAAGGCAACAAGCTTCTTGCCAAAGAAATGATCCATTTATTTCAATAGCTTTTCAATATTTTTATTTTCTAACAATGATCTCATCTGAATAATAGCCGTCTCATTAAGTTTTAATAATCTTTCCTCTTGTGATAATCCCATTTTAATGAATTCGGCATTTAAACTTTCTAGGTTTACTAAACATACTAACTGAGCCACATCGGCATAATCGCGCATATTACCACTTTTATTTTTGTTTTTACTTTTCCATTCCATGGCTGTTAGTCCAAAAAGAGCCATATTTAAAACATCGGCTTCATTAGCATAAATAATCGTAGCTTCTGTGACGGATAATTTTTGTGGTAAGACAATATTTTCTTTTATGGAATCGGTGTGAATTTTATAATTAATCTTTGTCAACATTCTTTTGGCATCCCAACCCAGAATTAATCTTTCATTTTCCTCAATTTTCAATCTTTGGAATTCTTTAATTAAATATAGCTTGAATTGGGGCGAAATCCACGTTCCAAACTCAAAGGCAATATCTTTATGAGCATATGTACCGCCATAGCGACCAACTGTGGCCCGTAGCCCAATGGCATTTGTCTTATCCGACCATTCCTTTACACTTATTTTATAACTATTTAGCCCTACCTTACCTTTAATTATGGCAAATTCGCCATAATTAAAATTAGGGTTATTTATCTGCTCCCAAATACCTAAAAATTCAACGGTATTTCTGTTTCTTAACCAATCAGAAATAAAAAAATCACCATCCTTAGCTCTCAACATATCCGTTAAAGAAATATAATCATTATCCCCTTGAGAGATAATAGCTATTTCAAGACCTTGGACATTTATCTTTTTCATATATTTTAATATCTAATTTTTAAAATAATTATAGCATGAATATTGATAAAATCAAGATTGAAAAATGAACCTTGGAGTGGGTTCGAGCTGCTGAAAACCCCCAAAAACAAAAGACGAAGTGAGCGTATAGCGCTACTTCGTCCCTTACTGCGGAGTGTCGTGGACGTTGTTAGAACTGAAATGTTTAAAAACGCCAACAAAAAATATTAATATCAAAATATGAATTATTATTTTTTGTTCTATATTTTATGTACCTCCAATAAATTTCCCTCTGAATCCTTAAATTCAAACCAATCATGGTAATCTACTTTTTTGTGACAAATGATTTCAGCAAAATCAGACACTCGTCTTAATTCAAGCTCGACATCATCTACTCCAAAGGATGCATAATAATTATTTCCAAAATCAGACTCAGACAAAGAATATCCATCAGCCAAAGGATTATATAAACCTATTTTTATATTCTGCAAATCAAACACAACCATTCTATCACGCTCTTCTTTTGTTGGCTCCATGTTTAAAAGACGAGAGTAAAATTTTTTAGCTCTCTGAATATCTTTAACTTTAATTATTATATACCTCAACTTCATAAATATTTTTATTATTTTTTCTTTTTACTTTTATCAACTAGTTTATTAGTTTTATTAATAAATGTTTCGAAATCCTTATCTGCCTTACTTGGTTTTTCTAAACTTTTTTTATAAAATTTATAATATTCTTTCTCTGCTAATTCTTTCGCCAGCTCATGCGAAATCTTTCCGGCATTATCTAAAATAGCGCGATCATTAATTGTTAAAAATCCATTAAGTTTAGTGATCCAATCTTTCATATACATAGGCACGCGACGCATTGCCTGCCCTTCAGCAAATACCAAATATTGCTCTACTAAATTATTAAGAGCAGCAATTTCTGGCTCACTTAGATAATTTTTAGCAATCATTAATTCGTCCTTTCTCGGTTTTATTCCGCGCCAACTAGTCATACCAAGATTTGGTTTTTTACTGTTAACTCGCTCACTAATTAATTCAGCCGCAGTTTTACCGGTTATTGCCCAATGCACTTTGTTTTGCACTGTTTGAAAAAACAAGACACTTTGGCTATCAACAGGGTCATAATCAATACTTGTCGCATAGATATCGGTAATTTTTCGATAAAACCGTTTTTCAGAAGTTCGGATATCGGCAATGCGACGCGTTAATTCTTCAAAATAATCAAAAGGCAAATCGGGATTTCTTAATCGTTCATCATCAATCATAAAACCTTTAACAATATATTCTCTCAAACGAACAGTTGCCCATTGGCGAAAAGCAGTGGCGATAGGACTTTTAATGCGATAACCGACGGAGATAATAACATCTAAATTATAGTGATTTACTCCGTATTTTTTGCCGTCTGAGGCAGTTGTCAAGTATTCCTTGACAACTGCATTTGGCTGAAGCTCGCCTTCTTCAAAAATATTCTTAATATGTAAACTTATATTTTGTTTAGTGGTCTGAAATAATTCAGCTAAAACACTCT
>Ga0265297_10004878_pt1 | contig 21263 bp, 20 predicted proteins | sample Munlanlwell13791_FD_192502 | JGI IMG/M metagenome (GOLD analysis project Ga0265297, IMG submission 192502) | Leachate microbial communities from a municipal landfill in Southern Ontario, Canada - Leachate well 137-91 | ecosystem: Engineered > Solid waste > Landfill > Unclassified | place...
GGAGACTGCTCCGGATCTGCCTGGCAATCCGGACTGTACTACGTGCCACGGCACCGGCAAAGTCGGTTACGGCAAGAAAGCCGGAGACCTGGTGGTTATTTCCTACTGCCAGTTCAAGGACATTGGCAAACAGTGTACCGTCAAGATTGCTGGCTGGGAGCCATGCACAGCTTGCGAGGACATGCCTGGCATGCAGGCCCTCTTCGATGAGCATGAGGCCATCCGCAGGGCTTTCCGCGAGGAAGGCACTCCCTATATGGACTCTATCGTCAAGAGCAAGGCGCCCCTTCCGAAATTCAGTTTCGAAATGGGGAAGCACTGCCGTATCTTCACCGATTATCCTCACTCGAAGTGGCACACCTTCGTGATCTACACGGAGAAATGCTGGCTGAAGTTCTCGGATCAACTCGAAATGGGCGGCGAGGACAGCGATTGGGACAAGTCCTGGTCCGGCGAGAACAAGGTCAATTTCTTCTGTACTATGGGCACCGAGACCTACGAGAAGTACTGCGAATGGGCCTACAACAATAAGCTCCTGTCTTACGGCACAATGCAGATGGGGCTTCCCGAAATCAAGAAGCTGGGCGCGGTTTCTCTGAGTGTTCCCACGGACAATGGGAACAACTTCCTGGGATACCTTACGCACCAGAATCCGGAAGAACTGGTGGACGAGCGGCTGCTGGTCGATATGATTGCCGGAAATATGCTCGAACAGGGCTTCAACACGGCAAACAAGGAGGTCAGCCCATTCCCCAACTGGCTGAGCCAGGGACTATCCATCTACTATCAGCAGTCAGTGACGAACGGCATCAGTTGGTATCAGGTGGCCTACGGCATGGGTGCCCACGGCGAACAGGATCCCTGGGGCAAGTTCGAAGACTGGCGCAAGCTCCTCGGTGCAGCGAATGCTGTCCCAAAGGGCTCGTACGACGACAAGGCAAAACGCTGGAAGGGCCTGATCCCTATGGAGATGCTCGTCAACTTCAAAGTAACCAACATGCCGTTCCAGGGAATTGCCCAGGCTTGGGCGATGGTCAACTTTATGATGGCCGAGGGTGAGAAGACCAAGGCGAAAGCCCAGGAAAAGAGGATGGTGTTCAAGGAGTTCCTGAAAGCGGTCGGCAGCGGAATGGACCAGGTCGAAGCCATTCAGAAAGTGTACGGAATGAAGGATCTTTCAGCGTTCGAGACCAAGTTCCGCAGTTGGCTGACGTCATTTGCCAAATAAGTTCTCTCGTCCCGGTTTGCGAAAAAATCCCCCTGCCCGTGCGGGGGGATTTCATTTTATGCTCTTACTTCGTGGACTTGATGCCCAGCTTTCCGATGGCTCCCCAGACTTCATTCACGCACGCCGAGTGGCCGACTCCGGGCAGCATTGAGCGTGTAATGTTACTGTACCCAAGTTGCTTGAGAGCATCCACTGCCCAGTCGTTCTGTCCCTCTATGCCCGGCTTCTGCCCGAACACATCGTTCTTGTGAGGGTCGTCGGCGCCGGTGAAGATGTAAATGGCCAGCTTCTTTTGCTCCTCGGTAGGCGTCGCCGCGCCCCGGGCAAATTGGGGTGCGAAGTTCGCACAACACGGAAACGCTGCTGTGACCAACTCCGGATGCTGGAATGTCGTGAAATACGTCAAATACCCGCCACCCGAAAATCCCGTGATGCAGACGCGGTCCATGGCATTGTACATCAGCCCGATATCCGACAATACCGCTGCGAGCCCTGCGGAGTCAAACGCGATCCTGTCGTCGGATGCGTTGTTTGTCTTCAGCAATTCCTCGGGGTACTTGTACTTTCCGGGTTCGAGCGCGTTGGTGTTGGACAGGGTGTGCATGGTAATGACGATGAGCGGCTGGTCGGAGCGCCCGCCAACAAAGCCCGAGTGGTTTCCCGAAAATCCGCAGCCAGCTCCCTCGACCGTCACGAGAACCGGCCACTTGAGGTCAGGCGACCATTTACGTGGTAACGCGACGTAGTATAGCATTTCGTGCTTTGTGGCCTTGCGTAAGACTCCGCCGTTGACGAGTGCTGACATCTCTTTCTTGATGATATCAGCCTTGGCGGTGGGTGGCGCATCCTTCAACGCGAGAATCCGGGGCACGAAGCGAGCAAGTTCGTCGGTGGCCTTTGTGGCAAGGAGTGCGTCCACTTCGGTTCCCGCCGCCCGCCAGGGCCCCTTTTCCGTTGGAACAAGCCTGATCGCCCGCTCCAGGAATGCCCGGAAACGCCCATCCGTGCTCTTTCCCTTGCGTGAGTACAACTTGATGTAGCTCTCTGCGGACTTCTTCCTGAACGCCTTCTCGCGCGTCTCCAGTTCGGTCTTCTCAGCGTCGCCAGGCGTGGCTGTAACGTCGCCGTTCAATGCCTCAACCAGCTTCGCCACGGCTTCGCCTTCATTTGCGGCTTCCTGCGCTATGCCCAGCAGTTCCTTGGCCTTATCGGCAAATCCCTTCTCAAAGCACCATAAGCCAAGCTCTGCGGCGTCCTTGGAGATAGCCGCCGTCTCCTTGTTTTCCGCAGCGCGGTCCTCGCAGAATACCGAGTTCCCGGAAAGCGCACAAAGCGCAAGGGTAATCACAATGATTGATGGAAGGAGCTTTCTCATCGCTGACCTCCGGTGTCCGCCTGCTATTTGAAGCCCAGCTTCTTCACCTCTTCCTTAACCTGGAACTCTCCCTCTTCCATATCCGGGAAGTACACCACGGCCTTCACAAAACTCCATGCGATGAGGATATAAGCCAGCGCCGACTCCGGAGCCCCGGCGGTTACCGGCGCGGACTCGAATGCCGGGTTCTCTATCCAGATGCCGAAGTCGCCCACCCCAACGCAACGGGCGTAAATCTGCTCGCCTTCGATTCCGAAAGGCTCTAACTCGCGCCAGTTGTCAATTTTCAGCATGATCATGCTGCCAACAACATTGTCCAGGTTCATTGCTTCCATCGGGCCTCCATTGCTTTGGCCGCGTTCATTCTATGCCGGAACGCGAGGGGGGCAACAAAGAAAAGGGGAGGGCTCGCGCCCTCCCCTTGGTTTCGTAGCAATTGCATCACGTTAGAAGTGCAGCATGCCGCCGAACGGGACCTTCTTGGTGGATTCCTCCATCTCAAGCAGCCACTGCCAGCGTGCTTCCACTGCCTTGTCGTAGATCTCCAGGTACTTCTCGCCACCAGGCTTGAAGAAGTGCGAGAAACGCCCCTGGGCCTTCAGGTAGTCGGCGACGGGCATTCTCTTGCTGGGCTTGTACGTTACACGGAAGACGCCATTCTCGACCTCGTAGAGCGGGAAGATGCAGCATTCAACAGCCATCCTCACCAATTCGATTGCGTCGTCGGGGATAAAGCGCCATCCGCGGTTGCAGCTCGCGGCGACGTTCATGAACTTCGGGCCCTTCATGGACATGGCCTTCTGCACCTTGCCCATCAGGTCATTGTAGTTGTGCGGGGATGCCGTGGCGACGTACGGAACACCGTGCGCGGCCGCGATGTCAATGATCGGCTTCTTCCACTGCTGCTTGCCCTTCAAGGCCTTGCCAACGGGCGTGGTGGAAGTCGCGGCCCCCAGCGGGGACGAGCCCGACCTCTGGATGCCGGTATTCATGTATGCTTCGTTGTCGTAGCAGACGTAGAGGATGTTGTGTCCGCGTTCCAGCATACCGGACAGCGACTGCAGTCCGATGTCATAAGTACCGCCGTCACCTGCGAAAGCGATGAAGTTGATGTCTTCGGCGATCTTGCCCTGCTTCTTCAGCGAAACGTAGGCTGCCTCGACGCCGGACAGAGCCGCCGCGACGTTTTCGAATGCCACGTGGATGTACGGAACCCGCCATGCGGTGTACGGGTAGATTGTCGTTACAACTTCCATGCAGCCGGTCGCAAAGCCCACTACAACTGGGCCTTCAACCGCACGCATTATCTGGCGCAACGCCATCGTCGCCCCGCAGCCCGCGCATGCGCGGTGTCCGCCGGCGAGGAGTTCGGGCTTCTTGGACAGTTCTTTTATGTTTACGGCCATCTTTTCCCCCGTTTCTACTCGCGGAGTCCAATGAACGACTGCACGGGAAGGTCTTTCTTGCCGTGCGCGAGCTCAACCAGGTTCTTGCCGGTCTCGACGATCTGCTCGACGAATATGTCGCGCCCGCCGAGTCCGTACACGAAGTTCCGAACCTTTGCATCACTGCCGTACAGAGATACCATGGTCTCCAGGCACACGGGGCCGAACTCGGCACCGAAGCTCAGGCTGCGGTCCAGCACGCCCACGACCTTTGCTTTGCCGATGGCATCGCGCAGCATCTTGGACGGGAAGGGACGGAAGGACCTGATCTTGATGTGTCCGACCTTCAGACCGGCCTCGCGCAACATGTCTACGGCGTCTTTGGCTGTTCCGGCCGTCGAACCCAGGCTGACAAGGATGACTTCCGCGTCTTCCGTACGATACTTCTCGATGCGCTCATAGGTCCTTCCGGTCAGCTTGCCGTACTCGGCGAACACCGAGTCGATGACTGCGGGGGACTTCTCGAACGCTTCGACTTGCTGGCGCTTCGACTCAAAGTAGTAGTCGGTGAGCGCAAGCGGGCCGATCGTGATTGGGTTCTTTATGTCCAGCAGCTTCACCCAGGGCTTGTACTCCCCGATGAACTTGGCCACGGCGGAGTCGTCGGCGACAACGTCAACCACTTCGGTGGTGTGCGAGATGATAAACCCGTCAAAATTGACCATGACGGGCAGAAGAACATCGCTGTGCTCGGCGATGCGGAAAGCGCAGATCGCCGTATCGTATGCTTCCTGCGAGTTCTCGCAAAACAGGTGAATCCAGCTGGCGTCGCGCGCGCCCATCGTGTCAGAGTGGTCGCAGTGGATGTTGATCGGCGCGGAGAGCGCACGATTCACCACCGGCATAACTATCGGCAGCCTGAGGCCCGAGGCTATGTACAGGATTTCCCACATCAATGCGAGGCCGTTGGCGCTCGTGGCTGTCACGGCGCGGCTTCCGGCGGCGGAAGCTCCGACCGTGGCGCTCATCGCCGAGTGCTCGGATTCCACATAGATCATTTCGGTCTTTACGAGTCCGTCGGCAACATAGCCCGCAAAAGCGTGCATCAACTCGGTCTGCGGAGTGATTGGGAACACCGCAGCTACGTCCGGGTTTGCCTGCTTGAGCGCGTATGCCGTCGCTTCGTTTCCTGTCAGCGACAGCCGCTCGTGCTCGACGTGCTCTTTGTTTGCTGTTTTCTGCATTTTCCTCCGCTCCTTTAGTTCTCTTCGAGAACCATCTTGATGGCGGGCTTACGGTCGGTTTCGTTCGGCTTCTTGTTCTCCCGCTGATTAACCGGGCATTCGCGGGCGCAGACGCCGCATCCCTTGCAGTGGTCGTAGTCTATTCCTGTCACCTTCGTCTCCTTGACGAGGATTGAGGAATCCGGGCACAGATAGAAACAGCGCAGGCAATTGATGCAGTTCGCGGGGTTGTGGAGGGGCTTGTAGGTGCGCCATCCGCCCGTCTTATAACTGTCTGAGTTCCCGGCCTGCGGGATGATTCCGCCCTTTGGAATCTGCTTCCAGGTGAGTTTGCTGTCCATACTACTTCACCTCGTCGTAGCCGCGCTTTACCGCGCGGAAATTGCCATCGAGCATTTGCTGCGAGAGCTTCTTGCCAAGCTTCGCCTTGATGTCGTCCATAACGGTTTCGATCTTCAGAATGCCTGAAATCTTCACAAGCGAGCCCAACAGCGGCGTGTTGGGGAAGTTCTTGCCCATCTCCGCGATGGCAATGCCTGTCGCATCGACAACGAAGACCTTGACGTCAGCCGGGGCCTTGAGGTCCTTGCGGATTTCCTCGGAAGTCCTCGTCGTGTTGACGATGACCGTGCCGCCCTTCTTGAGCTGCCCGAGGATATCGACCGACTTCAAAAGTGTGGCGTCGAGTACGACGGCGACGTCGCCCTCGGCGATGCCCGAATGAATGCGGATTGGAGTCGCGCTGATACGGGTGTACCCCTTCATCGGCGCGCCCTGACGCTCAGGGCCGTACTCCGGGGCGCCCTGGCTGAATTTGCCTTCGTGAATGGCCATCGCGGCAAGCATGGTCGCCGCAGTCTTGGCGCCTTGCCCACCGCGTCCGTGCCATACTATCTCCAGCATCTTGTTCATCTTCACCTCTTTAGGTTCGTACCCTCCAAGAGTCTATTCCACGGTATGCTGCGGACAACTAAAACGTGCATATTGTGCCCTTTTTCCCGATTGTCCCGTCCTCGCGCCACAGCCCCAACCGTGTATAATCTCAGTCCGTGGATGCAGACAAAAGCCGCCCCCCCGTCAAGCCCGAAACCGAAGCCGAACGCGCCTCCGCTATGCGCGTTCTCGGCAGCCTCGGCTCAGCGGGGTTTGCCGCGGGTATTACCCTTGCCATTTTCCTTCTCGGCGGGTACTGGTTGGACAAACTGCTCGGTACATCCCCCTGGCTTACTTTGGCCGGAATACTCCTGGGGCTCGGAGGCAGTTTCTATATGCTCATCCGCACTGCCATAGGGAAGGACGGCAAAGGAAAATGAGCATGCGGCTGCTCGTCCGCTGGGTCGCTATCATCGCCCTTGCCGTGGCATTTGTTTGCCTTCCGTTCGACTGGCGGGTCTCCGTCGGCGTTCTTCTTGGTGCATTCGCGGGTGGCACTCTTTTCGCCCGCATCTCGATCTTCGTCCCCGTCCTCCTGGCAGGCAAAAAAGTAACCTTGCTGAAAATTGTCTATAATACCGCAATCAAGGTCTGCATCGTGGCCGCCGCGCTTTTGGCCGCCTCCCTGCTGGGCATCCCGGCGGTTCTCGGCCTGTTTGTCGGCGTGACCGCCGCTCTCGCGGGTCTGGTCGTGGCAGCCCTGATTTCGCAGCGAAACAAGGACAATTGATGCATCACCCGATCTATTGGGAGAATTTCCTCCCTCACTGGCTTCCGCCGGTCGTCCTCCACGCCGTCGTGGTTTGGGCCATCCTGGCGGTTATCTTCTTCCTTGCAGTGAGGAGGCTCAATCTCGTTCCCTCCGGGATGCAGAACTTCGCCGAATGGTATATCTCCTTTGTCCGCAAGTACTCCGGCGAGTTGATTGGCCCCACCCACAAGCAGTATGACCCCTTGTTCCTTGGCCTGTTCTTCTTCATCTTTGCCAGCAACCTCTGGGGGCTCGTGCCGGGGATGGTCTCCCCCACCGCCAACCTAAACACCAACCTCGGTCTTGCGCTGATCGTCTTCCTGTCCACACACTACTGGGGCATCCGCAAACAGGGCTTTGTCCCATATATGAAGCACTTCACCGGAGAGGTACCCGTCTGGCTCAAGCCCTTCATGTTCTTTATCGAGTTGGTGAGCCACATCGCCCGGCCCATTAGCCTTACCTTCCGACTGTTCGGCAATATCGTCGCCAAGGAGATTCTGCTTCTCATCCTCGTTACACTCGTGATGCAATTCGCGGGCGCGAACGAGTTCGTTGGCAAGCTTCTTATCGTGTTCCCCGTTATCCTGTTCCCGCTCATTGTCGTTCTTGGCGCTTTTGTCTGTTTCATCCAGGCCTTCGTATTCATGCTTCTCGCCCAGGTCTATATTGCCGGCGCCGTCGCGTCGGAACATGACGGCGAGGGCGTGGAAGGCCATGCGCACTAACACCATTTTGAAGGAGATTCGATGAAATACGTTATCTCGGCTCTTACGGCAGTCGCCTCTTTCGCCTTCTTCTGCGATCCGGCCTTCGCCGAGGGCGCCACCCTTGCCAACCAGCACGTCGATCCCGCGTCCAACGCGCACATCTATTTCGCAGCCTCTATCATCGCTGCCGGCTTCGGCATTGCCATAGCCACATGGTTGACCGGCCTGGGCCAGGGCAACGCGGTCGGCAAGGCTGTCGAGGGCATCGCCCGCCAGCCCGAGGCTGCTGCCAAGATTCAGACCGCGATGATCATTGGTCTCGCCTTCATCGAGTCCCTTGTCATCTATGCGCTGCTGATCTCCCTGATCATCCTCTTCCTGAACCCGTTCGCCAAGTACTTCCTGCAGTAACGGTGCATCCCTCGTTACTCAAGGCGAAAGGTTGAGATGGAACTATCCATAAATCCTGGCCTCCTGGCGGTAATGTCCTGCCTGTTTCTCGCAGGCACATTCCTGCTGTGGAAGATATTCTGGAAGCCACTCGTCAACATTATGGAGACCCGCGAGAACAAGATCCGCTCCGACATAACGGCTGCCGAAGAGGCTCGCGTCAAGATGGAGCAGATTCGCGACGAGTATTCATCCAAGATGAAGGAGATCGAGCGGAAGGCAACGGAGATAATAGCCGAAGCCACCCGTCTCGCCAAGGAGCGCGCGGAGAAGCTGGAGAGCAACGCCCAGGAGGAGATCCTGCGCCATAAGGAAATGGCCCTGGCCGAACTCGAACGCGAGCGTGTTGCGGCAATCGCCAGCCTTCGGTCGGAAGTCGGCGACCTCGCCCTTACCGTGGCCCGCACCGTGCTGAAGCGTGAAGTGAAGGCCGAAGACCACAAGCGCTTCGTAGATGACTTCCTTGCCAATGTTGAGCGCTCCCCCGACCGCAACTGATTGATCCCCCCACCATTGTCAAATGAAACGGGCCGCCTTATGGCGGCCCGTCTTGTTTGTGTGTGCCGGGCATGTTCAATGACTCGGAGGTGGAAGTCCTCCGCACGCCTTAAAGCGAGAACTGGGTTGTCATCCTTCAAGGGGATGCCGGGTCGTAGCGCCACCGGCACAAGCCTGGCAATCTTGGCTGCTGGGGATCGTAGGGGCACGTTGCCACGTGCCCTGGCGCATTATCCCGGCACCCCGCATGACTTCGCAAGCAAGCCTGATTTGGGTCTGCGTCGGCTGCTGATTCGATGCTCAGGACAGGCCAATATGGGTTCGGAGAAAACCTATAGCCATCGGAAGGCCGTTCCCCCGGGAGCGCCGCGCACCCGCGCGGCATTGGCTGCCCCTGGCGAGCCCTCAGCGAGTGCTCACCCTACGGGGGGAAGCTGGGCTTGAGCATAACGCCAAGCTCAAGTGCACCTTCAAGGGGATGCTGGGCATTCGCCCTAGCTGTTGGCTCAGCTACGGACGACAGACGACGGGCTGGCTTCACTGGCATCGGCCTTCCAGGCTGCTTGCCTGCTACGGACGGCGGGCCACAGACAGAAGACTATTCGGTGTGCCTTTCCCGCCCGCCTCAGGCGGGATCTTTCCGCACAAAACCCGCCATCAAATTGCCACATGCACAGCCCACTTGTGCTCCGTGAAGGAAACCCTCTACCTTGTTCTGGTTATTTTGGGGTCAAAGGTCGAAAGCCCGTGTATGATGTGTAGGCATGATAACTTGGAGACAATTGAATGAAAGCACTTCCGAGGAGCCTTGCGATCGTCCTACTGGTGGCAATCTTCTGCTGCATAATCAGTGTACCCCGCGCCGACGAGCCCCCCCGGGATTCGCTTGCGAAGTACTTACCATCTGACACGCTTTTCCTCTTGGAAGTGCCAGATCTTGGAGCAACTCTGTTGCGGGGCCGCGACCTGGCGATTACGAAGTATGTCGGCGAAAGCAACCTGCTGGGGCAGATCTACGACTTGATCGGATGGTCACTGAACGATGCCGGTTACGCCCAGATCCATTTCACCCGCTTCGAGAAATACCTTGCTGAGATCTCGACGCAGTACTCCCTTGCCTTCTCTGGCAGACTGGAAGTCGCCTTGCCTTCAGGCAGAGGCGGGATATCGTCATTCGTTGCCGCCTTTCCTGTTGCCCCGGGAAAGGACTCTGAGGCCAAAGCCGCAGTAGAGGCGATCGTAGACCGCTTGGCAACGCTGGTAAACCGTGAAGGTACAAGGGTCGAGAAGACAGAGCACAAGGGTGCCGCTCTCTTTGGGCTTCACACCAACTTCGACCCCGAAGAAGTGAGAAAGCCCTGGTTCTCTGTTGTGGGTGGGTACGCGTTAGTGACGCTGGACATCGCTACGATGAGATGGGCAATTGACTCTATTGTTAGCCCGCCCACAAAGAATCTACTGTCGGTTCCCGCGTTCCGTAGCGGATACTCGGCGGTAGCGGGCAAGGATGTTCGCTGCTACTTGGACCTCGGCGGCTTTCTGAAGGGCTTCCCAGCTTTCCGTGCGCGGTTGAAGGCGATTGCAGGCAAGGATAGCGTGTCGTTCCTTGAAAATGCGTCGCTGACGTGCGGGCTGTCCTTCGCAAATGGAGCGGTCGTGGATGATTTATGCCTGAACCTCGGCGGCAAGCAGTGGCCCTTCGCAGAGAGCACCTTCCTTGCCGAGGTCCCCTGCCTGGGGCTTTCGGCCGGACTTTTTCCCCCGGGGGCAACGCTCTACGGCAGTGCCAGCGTCGACTTCACTCACCTGTTTGAAGCATTTGCCCAACGAAGCCCCAGGAGCGAGATCGAGTCTCTGAAGGCAAAGGGGATAGACATCGAGAAGGGGATCGCTCCGCTCCTCGGCCCCGAGTGCTCCTTCGGCGTGAGCATTGAAGGCGCGGTTCCGGCCAGCATGATCGCCATCCAGTTGAAAGACACCTCTGCTGCCCTGAAGTGGTTCAAGAACATGGCTCAGATTGAGAAACAGGTTCTTGATGAACCCCTGCAGATTGGGGGCGCGACATTGTTCCCCTACCGATCTGAGGCGAGAGACCTGCTGGATTTGCCGCAAGAAGCCGGGCAGATCGCATTTGCCGTGTCAGATGGTTGGCTGCTCTATGGTCCGCTCCAGTACTTGAAAGACAGGATCATCAGCAAGGCTGAGAGGCTGTCGAATTGCCCTGATTTTTCGGCGGTTATTCCTGCCGTCGTTCAGAAGCGCCCACACGCCTTGGCCTACTTGAGTCTTCGATCGATTGCCCGGCAATACTACCCGCAGTTGGTTAATACTATAGCGAAGATGGGCAGGCAATATGCGAGGATCGCAGAGAAGATGCCGCCGCTCGAAACGGTGGAAGCTGTGGCTTCGCCCCTTGCAGCATGGGGCATTGTGACTTCTGACGGTGGAAAGGTATTTTCTCAAGGGCCAACAAGCCTTTCGCCAATTCTCATCGCAAGTGTCCTGTCGAGCATGCACAACGCCGGACTCGATGCTAGTGAGGCTTCGACTATCTCAACCTGTCAGGCCTTCGGGAAAGCAGCAATTGACTATAGCCAGACAAGGGCCACGCAGGATTTCTGGCCAAGTGGGACAACCGATTTTGCACCATACTTCAAGCATGAGAGCCCCAGAGCAGGCATCAAATTCGCGTACTTTGCTGAGGAAAGCGAGTTCGCGGTCAAATTTGTTTATCTGGCTGTTCCTGTTGACCGAACGCCTGACAAACGGGCCTTCTACATAGACGAGTCGCAGACCATTTACCAAGCATGGCTATCCACGGACGAGCAATACAAGGCCTTGGCTGACATCAAAGGCCCTGGCGTCGACTGGAAGAAGAACGACGCTGACAGGCTCAGTATTCGGGGCGTGATCTTCAGCAAGAAGTAAGAAAAAGGGCGGCCACGGGCCGCCCTTTTCGATTAGGCTATGTGTGCCGGAGTATTCCGGCTGCGACCAGAGCATCAAAATCGGGGTGAGAGCATAGGCGCCGGTTTCCGCCGAAGTAAGACGGCCGTTGCCCGCGTTGCCCCAGCCCCATACCTGGCCCTGATTATCTATGGCAAGGGTGTGGTACTGATCAGTTGCTGTGGCGACAATGGGTGGGTGGCGCGGAAGACGAATGCGTCGGGCATCTTCGGCATGCACGGCAATGTGAGGGAATAGCGCGCGGACTGGTATGCGGACGAGCACGAGGCTGTTAGCGACAGACTGCCCTGTCCGTCATCTCAGGGAGCTAACGCAACTCCAGCTTGAATACCGCGTTGCCGACGAATATCTCATCGCCGGGCTTCAGCAATTGCTGCTGGATCTTCTTCCCGTTCACATAGGTGCCGTTCGTCGAGCCAAGGTCGGTGATGAAAACCTTGTCGCCTTCCGTTGAGACCATTGCGTGACGCCTGGATACGCCATTGGCGTTCAGCGGGATGTCATTTGCCGCGTCTCTTCCGATGCGGTACGACGGCTTGTCGAGCCTGTAAATATTCCCGGCTTCGGGGCCTCGCGTACAAACCAGGGTGGCAGTCTTCTTTCCGGTGGAAGGAGTCGGCATCGCCCGGGCTGTGCCGCGGATCATGTCTTCGACCTTGGCGGGTGCTGCCGCTGCGGTCGGTATCCGCCACGAGCCCGATGCCCTTTCTTCAGGGGAGGCAACGGCCGTGACGGTCATTACCAGCGACTCGCCATCGCTCTTGGATAGCAGCGCCCCTATGGGGATCGTCATTTCACGCAATGTCCACGACTGGTCGGGGAAGTACGCGATGTCTTCCTGGTATCTTTCTGTATGCTCGCTGAACATTTCGACTTTGCCGCCACTCGAAAGGTCAGGGGCAAAGGCGGCAAAATAGGTCGGCGGGATGGCATCGTAAAGCCCGACTACGTTCGTCGGCATCTTCCCGTTGCCATTACGCATGATGTACTCGATCAACTCGGCAAAGCGGAATCCCCGGTTGCGTACCGAGACGATCAAGTCGTCGGCAAACAGAACCGTTGCATCCGCGATGACCGTGGATGACCTTGGTTTCGTTGCGTCGTTTCGGGTGATAATCAGCCGCTTGAGGGCCTTGAAACTCGACAGCGAGAACAGGAAGCTGTTCTCGGTCGGTGGAAGCTGGTGGAGATGTCGATTGAACAAGAGGATTTCATTGTCTCTCGGACGGTACACATCGAGCCACAAAGCACTTCCGCGTACTTCGTTCTCGAAAATCGCTGACTGCACGTCGAGCGGAGAGACGAATGTGCCGTTCGTAAAAGCGGATATCTGCAACATTTCTGCCCCCGGACAGGCGGAAACAAGCTCAGGATGGACGTTAATTGTCAAAAGTGCCGAAAATCGTCAGTCTTTGGGCGCTTTTCCCTCAAATTTGGGACAGCCTGACTGCGTTATGCAACCTGCGTGCCACTCACAGCAGTTTGAGCATGAGGAATCCCAAAATCAACAGAACCGTGAAACCTATCACTAACCACTCCAAGTTGCGCCGTATCCACGGCTCAATTCTGGGTCCGAAGAAGAATATCAGCCCTGCAACAAGGAAGAAACGCCCTCCACGCCCGAGTATCGAGACTCCGACGAATGCTGGAAATGGCTGTCCGAAGAACCCGGCACTGATCGTGAACACCTTGTACGGGATCGGAGAGAATGCTGCTATGAAGACCGCCATTGCACCGTATGCGTTAAAGAACAGTATCCCTTTGAAAAACAGCCCGTTTGTGTATAGGGGGTACCGGGTCAACTGATCGGAAATCGAAGACAGGAATCCCTGCAGGCTTGCCGCCTGATCGGCCGACACGAAGTCGCGGCTCACAAGCTGGGCTACCGAGTCTGCCGTTACCCGCATGCCATCCTGCGGCGTCCCCAGCCATCCGCCGGACCAGCCTATGTATTCAATTGTTGGATGGACTACTGCCCCGAAAAAGTACAGGCCGAGCGCGTATCCGGCCATGCCGCCCAGGACAGATGCAATTGTGCATATGGTTGCGTAGTAGAAACTCCGGCGCGGCCTTGCGAAGCACATCGGCATCAGCAGCGCGTCCGGGGGTATCGGGAAAAACGAGGATTCTACGAACGAGATAACTGCCAACGCCCAGGTTGCATATCTCTTGCCTGCGAGCGATATCACTAGATCGTACAGGCGCGACAGGAACGACGGGGCCTTCGCTTTCTCGGCCTTGGGTGTATCTCTACCGTTGTCTCCATCAACCATCGTAACTTACTCCTTAAGCGCTCTGAACTGGACCGGTGTCCTTCCTGGGGTGCTCCGGCACGGATCTCCCAAGCCGAATCTACTTGTTCTGATTGGCCGGTGGCATGCCTCCGGTTTCCATCAGCTTCTCGTCGAACTGCCAGTAAGTGTCGAAGAAGCCCGCTGCCGCGAAATTGTTGGTCATGTCGTCTGGATTGCTCGTCGCTGTGAACACCACATAGTCAGGCACCAGATCCAGCAGATGATTATCCGGGAGCTTCCCGCCCCACTCAAGGCCGGATATGACCATGACCAGCCTGTTGGGCGCTTCGGGATTTGGGTACACAAGTATGAGCCCGTGATTGGTGAGGTCATACTTCTTCCCATTCGGGAGCACGATGTTGTCTCCTTCGTACTTGAACGGCAACCGCCCTGCAATCTTCGCCAGGTACTCGTTCGATGATGGCGTGCCGAATATCACCAGGTTGTTGTTCTCAGCCATTTCGGCCGTTACATCAGCAGCCTTGGCGTTCCGGGCTGCCCCCTTGGCGAATTTCTCCCACCATTCGCGGAAGCGCTGTGACTTCCCCTCGGTTGTCGTGTCTCCCCGCACAATGATGAATGGGTCGCAGTACACCTTCCATGCAGGGCCGCACAACGAGGCGCTCTTAATGGGGCGATCGGCGCGAATGGCGCCCAGCTTGAACTCCAGGCCCTCGGCCGGGAGTTCCACTTCACCGTAGTCGTCGCCGTTAATGATCACTTTTATCTTCGCCTTCTCGAAAAGAACGCCCTTCCACGGGCGAATACGCACTGTCAGCGCGTTCTCTACCTTCACAATGACTTCCGAGCCCTCCACGATTCCGTATGCGTCCACCATCTTCCCGAAGCTCTCGAACATTGGTACCGAAAGCCATGCCCTGCTCGCGTAGTACGGCAGATATGCCTGGAAAGCGATCTCCGTTCCGGGGCTCCTGACGAGCTTTGAGAGTTCCCCGACCAGATCCGGCGAGCCCACCTCGCTGAAAACGGCCATATGCCCGCCTTCGAGCCACTTGATCTTGTACGGGATCCCGTACACATCGAACCGGTCAGCAATCCGTTTCGAGAATTCGGGTTAAACAGTCCTGTCGCTCTTGCCATGGCCGATGATGATGTTCTGGTATCGGTAGTTCGGCAGGAGGTTCATCGGGTTCCAGCTTCTGACCAGCAGGTTTTTGAAGTTGGGATACTCATCCGCCGCGATGGAATGCCAGTAGTAATAATCCGTGCGGCCAGCCATGGGAACAATGGCAGCGAACTTGTCAGGGTAATGCGCCCCGATCGTCCACACGCCCATTCCGCCCATCGATACGCCTTCGAGATACACTTTTCGCGGGTCGCAACCATATTCAGCCAGTACCAGGTCAACTGTCCGGATGACATCTTCCTCGCCGATTGTCTGGAAGTCCGTGTTCGACCGGCCGAACGGTTGCAGTACAACTGCTCCCGTCTTGTGCCAGCCAGCGACGTACTCTTCCATCTGCTCGCCCCATTGCGCGATCGTGAACTCGATCACGTATCCATGCAGGAACACCGCCAACGGTCTTGGCCGCGGCGTGATGTAAAAATCCTCAGGCAAATACACCTTGTACGGTTGAGGGCTGCCATCCGCTGGGCTGATGTACGCCCGCTCAATTTCGCCGGTCATCCCCTTGAAAGGATCCCGATTTTCTTTCAGCGCCCCGATCATTGCTCCCGCAGACACAAGCAGAGCCTCGAGACGCAAGATCTTGTCAAGGTCAAACACCTTCGTTGCGGCGAGTATCCTCAGTTGGGCAAGCTTCAGCGTTACTTCAGGCAGTTTCGCTTTCGGGTCCAGGCCGGCCGCATTCTTCTCGACCTCAGTGATTACGCGGCCGTAATTCTCAGGTATGTAGTACTGAAGACTTCTTGTTCCTGCAAGATTTCCGTTCAGCGCTATCTTTACTTTCGCATATAGCCTGGTCGCCTCAGTGGCGGGAGCAGCAATGTAGAATCGTGCGCCGGCAACCGCCTCGTCTCTGGTAAAACTGTTTTCGACCTGTGCGCCCGCACCCCAATCCGCGGTAACGGTCATGTCGGAGAAATCGAATCCCTTTGGCAGGCCGCCTCCCAGCGCGACCTCAATAAAAGCGTCTTCCTTTGCATCGACAATGCCGTCTTGCGCTGCGGATACGCTGATGGCGCGACCAGCCAGATCAAGATCGGTGGGCTTCCCGCCTGCAGGCCACAAAACGGTTGATGTACTGGGAATTGCACCCTTGTCTCCCTGGAGAAGTCCGACCTTGAGAGCGCAATGGGTGTACTTGCATTCAAGGATTACGCTGACGCGCCGCGGCATGTCACTGAAGTCGCCGGGCGCCTCAAACTTCGCCCACCCGTACTCGTCGGTCTGCTGGTCGGCGAGCATCTTGCCGTCATCGATGTAGACGATCATCCGCCCGAAACCGTGTATCAGTAGTGTGCATCGCCGCGGCTGATCCACGCCGATGTAGAAGTCGAAGGCGAAGTACTGTCCTTCCTTGAAGGGCAGCACATCCTTGAGGTCCATCATGTTTCCGGATGCTCCGTCTCCCACGTAGGCGCGCCAGACGGTTGCCGTTGTGGCGGGCTTATCCACCACGGCAGGTTGAAGTTGCCCGATCTTCACAGCGTCGTCGAATGGCCCGCTGTATGCACACGACGTTATGTAATTGCCCGCGTTGGATTCGAACACGACGATGTCGGGCTCGCGCGCGCCGGGGCCGGGCCCGAATGGCGTCTTGTCCGGGGCGAGCAATTTTGGCAGAAGAACGACGCCAACCGCGCAGATTGTGCATATTACCGCAAGGGCTATCAGTCTTCTTCGCTTCATTTCCTCGCACCCTCAAGTATTTTCAACGCGTTTAGCGACATTACCGCCTCGAGTTCCTCGCCGCTCCAGATGAGCTTTGCCTTCAGAAAGTCCATTGCGCGATGGCTGTATGGGGTATCGCTGGCGAAAAGAAAGCGCGATGCCGGTAGCCTGTCCGCGGCGTATTTGACATTGAAGTATATGTTCACCGAAGTGTCGAACATGACATTCGGCCTTCTCTTTGCAACTTCCACGGCTTCTTCTATCCTGCTTCTTCCGCAATGGGCGAAAATGAACGTGACGCCGGGAAACTGCCCCGCGGGGCCATCCCAGTCACCGGGCTGGCAATTGCGGTCATGTGCAGTATGGATGATGACCGGCACATTCAGAGCTTCGGCCGCTTCGAGCGCAAAAGTAGCCATTCGCGGTGTGAATCCGTCTGACAGCGGGTGCAGCTTGATTCCCTTGAACCCGTATTCGTCAATGCGTGCCAGCTCGGCTTCGCTCTCTCTCCTTCGCGAGCAGCAAAGACGAACAAAGCCTGTCAGTCGTCCGGGAAATCTCTTCATCTCTCCCGCTATCCGTTCGTGTACTGGCCGGTACCCGTTGCCCTTCGATTGTTCGTTGATGGGAAAAACCACCGCCTGCTTGATTCCAAATTCGTCCATATCGCGCACAAGCTCGTCTGCCGTCTGAGATGCGTCCGGTCCCTTTCCAATGTGATTGTGGAAATCCACCACGCCCTTCGTCAGGATTCCATCTCCTTGAGCTCTCGCGCCACCTGCCAGGACCATTTTCCGCCTTCATCGAGGTTCGTGACCTTTGCGTACATTTTCCGGGCCTTTTTCGCATCGCCCGTTGCGCGATACACTGAGGCAAGGTACAGGTGCGCCTCGATGTCCTCAGGGTCTTTTCGCAGCATCGCCCGCAGTTCCGCTTCTGCCTCGTCATACTTGCCCTGCAGATAGTATTGGGTCGCGTTTGCAAGATGCCTGGTCAATATCGGCTCCAGCTTGCGGGGATCGTGCATTGTATGATAGACAATTAGCTCGATCAGTGAGAACAGTGCGAAGAAGACGTACACGGCAAGCCCGATGCTGAACAGGTCATCGGCGGGTTCGCCGGAAAACAGCCCCTTTCCGAGCAATGCCACGTTCGCGCCGCAGATCGCGGTGAACATCAGCAGAAAGCCTGTGAGGAACCGACCTTCCATGGCCTGCCCTGAGCCAGGTACTAACAGCGATAACAGCCAGTAGAAAATCCTCATTCCTGTCCCTTTTCCGCCGTTTCGGCGACTTTCTGCTTTGACTTGTACGTCATGATGCCTGCGATTGTCGGAAAGAACAGCGCCATTGCGATGCCCGGCACAATCGTCTCACTTTTCGGGTCGCCCACGGTAAGAAAGACGAACCCGAGACCTCCCACAAGACATACCAGAGATATCCAGACCGGAACGAATTTCGGCAAATCCGGCCGACGCTTGGTAGAGACGAAAACCAGCAGCGAAGTCGCGATCATTGTACCGGCAACACTCAGCATCACCATCGCGTACCCGCGCGTCTCATCCGGCCTGAGCAATGGGGCCGTAACCGCAAGCGAGAATGCCGCTGCAACGTAGCCGAAAATGAAGTAGCCCGTGTCGCGAGGTTCGTCCTCCAGAAGCGAAAAGAAAGTGACTGCCGTGATGTACAGGCCGTATCCGAGAACGATCGCGAATATCGCCGGTGACTCGGCCAGTCCGTCGAAAGTCAGCCCCATTGCGGAGGCTCCTGTGAGGACGTTTGCCATTCGGGCCGCTCCCATCAGAAACGGAGACAGCCCCTTTGCCTTCTTGTGCACAATATCGTACAGCACTGCGATGACCAGCGCCAGCAGACCGAAGAGAATCGTGTTCGATCTTTCAGGCTTCGGAACAATATGAAACGCTCCGAAAGCCAGCACGCACAACGTAACTGCGAAGAGAATCGCCTGCCGCGAAGTGATCTCTCCCCGCGCAATCGGCCTGTTCCGGCCGTCAGCCCTGTCAGCTTTCTCGTCAGCGATGTCATTGACGGCCATTCCGATGGCATACAACATCATGCAAACGACAATTCCGCCAACAAGTTTCAGCCAGGATCCCTCGTCGCTGAATATCGTTCCTGCAACTGTCGCTGCACAGCCTGCACCAAGGAATGCATCTGCCGCAGCCGTAGGCAGCATTGTCGGCCTGACAAGCCTGAGGTAGGGGGAAATCCTCATTTTCTCGGATCTTTCCCGAATACTTCGCCGTATATGGGAGCAAGGTGCTCAATGGCCCGACGGGCTGCCTCTTCAGGAGTCTCCTCGAACGGATACAACTCCACCGTTATGAAACCGTCATACAGAACATCGCGCAACGCGGTGAATATCGAGCGGAAGTCCATTGCTCCGTCACCGGGCACTAAGTGACGATGCACTCTGTCAGCTCCGATATCCTCTATGTGTACGTGGTCGAATCTCCCTTCGAGCCTCCTGATTACTTCGGCGGGATCCTCGCCCACGCAGAAGAAATGTCCCGCATCGAGATTGATTGACAGCCTCGGATCCGCGAACATCTCCAGAAGCTCCTCGGCCTGCCCGACCGTCTCGATCAGTAGACTCGGCTCGGGCTCGACAAGCAGCAGAACATCCGTCGCGGCGGTGCGATCAAGCACCTCTCGCAATCCTTCCGCGAAAAGTGCCATGGCAGTCTCGCGCGACTCTCCCTCCGGCAGTGGGCCGCCCGGTTCGGTCGAAACGGTTGCTCCGCGCATTCTCCTGCTCATCTCCAAGGCTGCAACCGTGTGTTCGATCCTTAGTCTGCGGCGAGTCCCATCCGTTTCGAGAAATGAAGGCCGCCACGTGTCGCCGTCGTGAAACATCGTGAACGCATTGACATTGGAGACTGCCAAACCGAGTGACTTGAGGAGCGCCACGACATCCGATGCTGTTTGGGGTGTCGTTTCGAGCGGGTAGAAATGAGGTGTATCGGCGTATACTTCGATGCCGCGGTAGCCAAGCGAAGCGACAGCGAGCGCGGCCACTTCAAATGTGGTCCTCTTGAACGCGTTTGCAGAGAATGCCAGCCTCGGCTGCATATTCCCATTGCCTCCAATGCTACGCTTGCATTGTAACCTTCTGCCGCGAATTCTCCCCTAATTTCCCGTTGTCACCGTGCCCACTCGGTAGAAGTATGGGTCGGGCGGGTTTTCCACGCCCATCTTGCGGCAAAGGCCCAGGAAGATGGTCGAAGCCGCGTCGTCCTGCTCTCGCGCAAGCGAATTCCATAGGCCCACGGCTCCGTTGCCTGTGGCATGCAGCATCGAGCCGGGCTGAGAAGTCACCTTTGTCACCCATGGCGGGATGTCATCGCCTTCGCCCATCAATCCAAGAGTTGGGACCCCGCCAGCAAAGGCAGGCTCGTCCTTGCACGGAGTGATCAGTACGAGGCATGAGATATCAGTCGCCATCTCCCGGTCAAGAATCGTCTCCCCCAGGTTGGCGGGGAGAAGCTTGGCCGAATCCCCGGCGCAGATAACAGCCACGTTATGGCGCACAGCGATGGAAGAGAGCCTATACAGTTCACATGCAGCCTTGGAGACCATTTCCCTTAGATTGACTTCGTTCGATCTTGGCGCCAGGAGTTGCGCTGCCATTCCGCGCGCTGCCAATTCAACACAGAAATGTCTCGCGGCGTCTTCCCTTGTCTTTTCCACTCCCGGCGGGAGTACAATCGCCACGATCGGAGCGGAGTTCGCCGAAAAGGGCAGATATGTGGCCATCCCGAAGTCTCCCATGTCCTGATATCCCGAGGGGATGCTCCGTACCTTTCCCGGCGGGGCTGGATAGGTTTCTCCGTCTCCGAATTCGACCAACGGATGGAGCAGGGGTGTCGCATCGCTCCAATTCGGAAGATCCAGCCTGAGAGAAGTCTTCAGGTCACCTCTTCCCGTTCGTGCCAAGGCAGTCAGGCGATCGAATATCGGCCAGAGGATGGCCGAGTCGTACGCATCCCTGGTAACCGATTCGCTCCCTTCAGCACCGGGTCGGGTGCCCGCAATTGGCCATATGTGGCCGGCTGCGTATGCGGGGTCGCCGTGCGCATCGGTGTACACCCGCACAAGTGCTGCCTTGTCGGGAGCCTCCTTCTTTGCTTGCTCGAAGAAATCCTTCGCTGCATTGTCCCCGACTGTCTTGTCGTCATTCCCGCACAGAGTCACAACGTATGCGCCCTTTGGGGTTGCGAAGTTCTCGCCCCTGAAGGACGCCGGCTCAACGCAGAAGACAGCCATCGGCTGAGGCACGCCCAGCTCCTTTGCGCTGCCTCCCAGCCAGAAAGCCAGGTATCCGCCAAGCGAGTGCCCGACAACGACGGTGGAATTAGTGTCGGCCACTACCCGCTTTTCCTCCGCGATTCGGGCCAGCGCAGCCTTGATTCCAGCCACACAGTTGTCTTTGAAGATAGCCCGTCTGAGTCCTGCCAAGCCTTGGTATGTCGGGTGGATCACGATGTTCCCGCTCTTGGTCAGGTGCTCGATCCATGCCAGGTAGATCTCGGGAGGGATCGCCATAAACCCATGCAGGAATAACACCACTGGCGCACTCGCGGGTGTCGGCTG
>Ga0265297_10004879_pt1 | contig 21260 bp, 12 predicted proteins | sample Munlanlwell13791_FD_192502 | JGI IMG/M metagenome (GOLD analysis project Ga0265297, IMG submission 192502) | Leachate microbial communities from a municipal landfill in Southern Ontario, Canada - Leachate well 137-91 | ecosystem: Engineered > Solid waste > Landfill > Unclassified | place...
AGCAGAATTTGATATAGGTTCAGAGGGTGGTTTATTAATTCATCCTGGTATGGGTGGCGGCATGAGGTCATTATGTGGTGGTTTTAGGGCATAGGGGTTGATATAATTGAAAGCTCAGATAAAAAAGGCTACCGAATCAGTTATAATGCATGTTTTTATACAGGATTCGTCTGTTACCACTGGTGCTGGCAAAACAGGATTAGCTTATAATACTGGTTCATTGATATGGTATTATGTTAAACCTGGCGGAGATTGTACACAGATCACTCTTGCTGATGCAACATTAAAAACGTGGACATCTGGTGGTTTTAAAGAAGTAAGTGCTACTTATTTACCAGGTGTGTATGAGATAGGTATCCCAAATGCGTGTTTAACCACAAGTGCGCGTGTTGTTATGATGCTTTCTGGTGCCGCTAATATGGCTCCATGTCCTATTGAGATTGAACTTGTTGATAATGTTGCCGCCGATAATTATACTATTGTTAACCATGCTGATTATGGTAATGCTAAATTGGTTCGTTCTACTACTCCTGCAAATACGCTTGATGTTAGTGCCGATGGTACCGCTGGTGTTGACTGGGCTAACGTGACTGGTAAAACAACGGCTAATTTGTTGACTGCTACTACAGTAAAATTGGTTGATGACATAGTTACTGCCAACGTTACCCAGTTAGGCGGTGTAGCCCAATCTCTTACAGATCTTAAGGATTTTGCCGATACAGGTTATGATCCGTCTGCTCATAAAGTGGTTGGTGTTGTAACTACAGATACGGCAACTACAGCGACTTCAGTTACCAATATAGTTACCGCAAATGTTACCCAGTTGGGTGGTGTTGCACAATCTTTGACTGACTTAAAAGATTTTGCTGACGCTGGTTATGACCCAGACACAAATAAAGTAGAGGGAGTAAAAGTTACTGATACCGCAACTGCTTCAACATCAGTCACAAATATAGTGACCGCCAATGTTACACAGATTGGCGGAGTAGCACAGTCGCTTACTGATTTTAAAGATTTTGTTGATACTGGATACGATCCCGCTACTCATAAAATAGAAGGCGTTAAGGTTACGGATACAGCTACGGCCTCTACATCAGTAACTAATGTTGTTAGTGCAAACGTAACCCAAATTGGTGGCGTTGCACAATCTGCTACAGATTTTAAAGATCTAGTAGATACAGGCTATGACCCATCTACGCATAAAATTGTTGGTGTAGTTACTGTTGATACAACTACTACTAATACCGATATGCGTGGGACAAATGATGCTTTATTGGCAGCTAATGTTCCAACAAATTTTGATGCAATGAGTATTAGTTTAACTGGTATAGTCAGTTCTAATATTACAGAAGTGGGTGGAGTGGCTCAGTCGGCTACAGACCTTAAAGATTTTGTGGATGACGGTTATGATCCTTCTTCGCACAAAATTAATGGTGTTGTTTTAGTTGATACTACAACTACCAATTCAGACATGCGTGGTACAAATAGCGCCTTGCTTGCAATTAGTGCTCCAACTAACTTTGGAACAATGGGTATTAGCGCGACTGGTATTGTTAATTCTAACGTTAGCGAAATTGGCGGCGTTGTTCAGTCGGCAACGGATTTTAAAGATCTTGTTGACACAGGGTATGATCCCGTTACACATAAAGTGGAAACTGTCAAAGTTGTAGATTCTGTTTCTGCTGTTGGTCTAACTTCTGCTGCTGTTGATGCTATATGGAACGAAGCACAAGCCGATCATGTTACGCTTGGTTCTGTTGGCAAGAGTTTGTCAAATGCTGCTGCTGGTGGAGATCCGTGGGCTGTTAATATCGCTACTGGTTATAGTGGGGATCAAGCTGGTTATATAGTTCATACTAATCTTGATGCTAAGGTTTCAACAAGAAGTACGTTTGATAAGGGAACAGAAGAAGTTGCTGTTGGGGCCTTTAATGCGTCTCTTGATTTAACTACTAATCAGAAAAACTCTGTTAATGCTGCTTGTGATACTGCTCTTACTGATTATGATCCACCTACTCGTACAGAAGCCACTTCTGATAAAGCAGAAATTATAGTTCAGATTAGTGGGGTTGGTGTCACTGTTAATGCCATAGAAGATAAGACTGAGCACCTTAAAGATTCTTGGAATGACCCAAGCAGCGCCGATATAAATACAGCGTTAACTACTGCTCATGGTAGTGGCGCGTGGGACGCAACTGCAACTGCGACAAGCTTTACACCTAATGAAAGTTCTGCCATTAAAACAATTCTTGGTGTAGCTTCTGATGATCCTACTCCTATTGTCCCTACTGTTGGTTCTGTTTATACTATAAAAGCAAAAACAGATAATTTGCCTGCTAATACTACTACAGAATTAACAACTATAAAAACACATTTAACTCAGATTAAGTATGGTTCAGATGGTGGAACGTATAATCCTGATACAGACAACCTTGAAGAGATTAGAAACGATGGAGGTGGCGGTGGTGGTTCGTTATCTCCGTCTGTCATCTTGTCTATTAAGGGTGGTTCTGTTGAGCGCGGTAATTCTATCAGGGTTAAAGTAATGACTCTTAATAATAATGGTATGCCAACTACTCCAGACGCTACTCCGTTGGTTAGTGTTGAAAAACCTGGTGGTTCCGCTGGTCCTTCTGTTACAATGGTTGAAGAGTCAAATGGTATTTATGAAGGAACATGTGATATTCCTATTGATGCAGATCTTGGTGGATGGGCTATAGTTGCTACTGCCACAATAGTGGGTAATGATTATACTGATATTGGTGGCTTCATGGTTCTTTATAATCAGGATGAGATTCAGGGAGACGACTATGATGAGGGCATAGATTCTTTACATAATATAAGAGAGCTTCTTGAGCAAATTATGGGCGGTTTCCCAAATACAAGCACTATTCTTCCTACGACTATTGATACTGGTGGTAATCCTGTTGGTAAGGTTGAGGTAGGGGGTGTTCCTATTGCGAATGCTGCGATATTCGTTTATAACAATGCTAATACCGCTACCCATTTGTATAAGTATTTTGCTTCAGCTGATGGGTCATTTAGCATCCATGTGCTAAATGGTCTTACGTATAGATTGCGCGTTGTTGCTCCTGGTTACGTATTTGATGATAAACTGGTTACTGTGCCAGTTGGCGGACTTTAAAGAGGTGATTTATAATGGAACCTATTAGTGGGCGTGTTGCCAGTACCGGGCGCACCAAAGAGGTTGAAGTTGATTCGTCAGGAAGGATAGAAGTCGTAGAAGCGACTAGTGTTACTACTGTACAGCATTTCTCTGGTACAGCAACAGGAACGGCTGCTACAATGACCGCGAGTAATACACCTGTTGAGTGGCTTATTGTAAATAAAGAGACAGTTAGTACCGAGAAATTGCTTATTTCTTTTGATGATGGTACTAGTTGGTTTATCTTGAATGCAAATTCTTATTTGAACGTTGAAACATCTGATAATGGAATTAAAGTTAAGGCCGATGCTGGTTCTGATTTGACTGTAACCTATCAGGCCATTGTAACTACTAGATCGTAAGGGGGGTAATTGTTATGCAAATGGGAAGCTCTTTAGCCAGTTTTATGCGTCCTAGTGTTATATTAACTGTTGCCCCAGATGGTGCGGATTTTAGTACCGCTCAGGCTGCTGTTGATTTTGCAGAAGCGAAGGGGACTAGTCAATTTTCGCATGTTGTCATAGAACTTGCTCCAGGATTGTTTGCTGAGAATGTTGTTGTGCAAGATCCTGAGTTTATCACAATTAGGGGTGTTGGCGGTAGCCCTATAAACGATATTCTTATAACAACGATAGCTCCGTCAACTGGTATTCCGTTGAAAATAGTAAAAACGGATGCGGAAGCCGGGACTGGTGGATTGTGTATAGAGAATGTTGTTTTATATGCTGTGGACGGCGTAAGCTCGTCTTTTAATGTTTTGTCCGAGGTTACAAGTGGTACTGATCCACTTGTTGGCCCTATTGTTGTAAGAAATGTTGGTGTTTATGGTAATGTGGATTTTGATGGCGTTGGGTCACTGAATTGGGTTGGTGGGACAATCACTAACGCTGGTGGAATACAGACGGTTAGCATTAGTAATATGGGCGCTGCGTCGTCTGTGCATTTTTCAAAAATAGATGGATTTAATAATGATATAATGTTGAGCGGTAATGCTGATGGTTCTATATTGGAAATGAATAATATTCCGTTGTTTATGGGAAATATAGAACAAGCAGACGCAAGTGACGAAACAGATATTTCGTTATATAATTGCGCTCCTCATGGAGATATTAACGTTATTGGTGTTAGTGCTGTTGGTATTGTTGATTGCACACAAAGGTCTACTGGTGAATTAACCATTAATAATGCTGGTGCAAATATAGATTTGGTTGGTGGATATTGGCCCCCTGACCAAATTACTAAAACAGCGGGAACAATTAATTATTATGGTGGTATTTGTAACCAGGTTGGTAAAATTAATATTATTTCTGCTACATCTGGTAATGTTACTCTTCCAGACGAGATGCCCGATAATGCATATAATATTCAATTGACCCCCTGTGTTGAGGCTATTGTTAATCCGTCTGGTATTTCCACTATTGGGTTTACCGTTATTGCTGATTCGTCTATTAGCGGTGACGTTATGTGGAGAGTCGGTTATTAAGCGAGGTGTAAAATAATGATTATTCATCGTGCGTATAAAACCGAACTAGATCCTAATAATAAACAGCGCACTCATTTTTTACAACATGCTGGTACTGCTCGTTTTGTATATAACTGGGGCCTATCAAAACGTATCGAAGAATATAAAGAAACAGGTAAATCAAGTAATGCCATATCGCAACATCGAGAACTTAATATTCTGAAACACACAGATTTTCCTTGGATGTATTGTTCCTCTAAATGTGCTGCACAGGAAGCGTTACGAGATTTGGATAAGGCGTATAAAAATTTTTTTAATAAAATTAATGGTTTTCCTAAATTTAAATCTCGTAAAAAGGGTATTGGTGGTTTTAGATTAACTGGGGCCATACATATAGGTTATACATATATACAATTACCAAGATTGGGTAAAATTAAACTTAAACAACATGGTTATATACCAATAGAAGGCGTTAAAATTTTATCTGCTACTGTTTCAGAAAAAGCGGGTAAATGGTTTGTTTCTGTTGCCTGTGAACAAGAAATAGAAGTGACACAAGCAACTGGAGTATCTATTGGTGTTGATTTAGGAATAAAATCTTTAGCGGTTTGTTCAGATGGAAGAACTTTTGAAAACCCTAAAGCATTAAAGAAACATCAAAAGAAACTTAAACGATTACAACGAGAGTTGTGTAGGCGGGAAAAAGATAGTAATAACCGCAAGAAAACAAAAACCAAACTTGCGAAACTTCATTATAAAATTTCTTGTATTCGTAAAGATTCTTTACACAAGGCTACCACAGCTATCTGTGCGAAAACCAAGCCGGATAATGAGAGGCCCAGTGTAATCGTAATCGAAGATCTGAATGTTGCAGGAATGGTTAAAAATCATAATTTGGCGCAAGCTATTTCTGATGTTGGGATGGGTGAATTTAGACGGCAAATAGAATACAAAACCAAGTGGTACGGCGAGAAGTTACTAGTGGCCGATAGATTTTTACCATCAAGTAAAACGTGTAGCGTTTGTGGTTTAATAAATGAGTATTTAACTTTAAAAGATCGTAACTGGGTTTGTGAATGTGGCGCAGAACATGATAGAGACTTTAATGCTGCTATTAATTTAAAAAATACCGTGAGTTCCACGGAAATTTACGCCTATGGAGAGGATGTTAGACTGGTGGTTGTATCGCCAGCGGCCTCAATGAAATAGGAACCAAGTATAAATTTTATGGTTTAATAAATCTTGGGGAACGGCGGAACTCCTACAGGCGATAGTTAATATATAAGGTGGTGGTATTATGTCATGGGGGGGCACTCCTACAGGTGATGCAGAATATGGTCCCAATAATGAAGTTTTAGTTAAAAGTTTTGTTACTAAAGCTAGAATTATAATGGACGATATTCAGCAGCTACATATACAAGAAGACCTAGTTGGCGAAGCTGATGGTCTTAATGTTCTTTTTAATACCCAATATTATCCTATCGTTGGCGGAACGCTCTATGCTGGTTTTAGTGGTGATGGAACCAATGCAAGCAGCGTTGAGATATTTAGTGTTGTTGAGGTTTCTGGTGTTACATCTAAAAGCAGGATTGTGGACCCATATAATATTACACTAGAAAATGGAGTAATACAATTTGTCAATAGTCCTCCTAGTGATGGTAGTATTTTACTTGGTTCATATATATCATCTGATTATTCTGATGGTTTTATTGTAGATATGCTTGTAGACGCAATTATGTATCTACAAAGTTTGTATGATTTTGGTTTTGGTATTGATTATGACGATCTTACTAATCCGTATATAGTTGGTTCAGATACTATTCTTACTGCCGCTTTAGAAACTTGGATATTACGGTCTTTTAAGCTGTCTTTTTTGAAGATGCAGATAACAGGGAAGTCGTCTACTAATTTTAATTGGCGCGATGGTGAAAAAAGCGTTAATAAGATGAATGTCACTGATTATCAAACAAAAGCCATTATGATGCTTGAGAAGAAGATACAGCGCGATATTAATCAAATGATTCTTGATGGCGCTAGAGCTGGTGGCGGAGACAGGGTAGAATAATGAATAATAAGTTTATAAACAATAGAGATATCAGGGGTATTAATAAGGACGTCAGAGACATTACTGATTCTTTAAAGCGTCCTAATGGTGTTATTATATTTAAGATAAATTGGGTTCTTACCGAGTCAGCAGAACAAGAAATGGTGGCAATAAACCCATTTTCAATGGGCGCGGTAGATGTTAGAGAGCCGTATTACGAGATTCATAAGGTTCCAGTGCATCTTGATGCGGTGATAAGGTATAACCATAGCGATAATTATTATTCAAATGAGGCTGGTGTTTCGTCTAATAATGCCGATTGTTTTGTAGCCGTAAAAGTTAAGGACGCCGAACATTTTAATATAAATGACTTTATTGAAATTGAAGGAGTTAGATATAAGGTCGTGAAAAAGACCCCACGTGGTTTTAGATATTCTAACAGGGTAGTTTTTGATTGCAGACGTGTTACAGACGAAATTAGGCCAATGGAAACAGAAGTGGTGACAAGTGAACCTCAATAAAACAACAAAGGTTAACGCAACCATTACAAAGGGCAAAACATCTGTTACTATAACTGGTGACGATAAGCAAATGATTGATAAGTTAGAGGGCATTATTAACAATTTTGCTAAAACCTTGCTTGACGAAACCATAGGCATATTAAGGGGCGGTTATTTAGGTGCTAATCTTGGTACTACAGACGTAGAAGAAGTTGGTCTTAAAACTAGTACCGCAATGGCGGTTAATGGATATATAGACGATTCAGACAATACAATAAATGTTGGTCAAATATCGGTTATGAACCAAGTTCATACGAGTGGAACCAGCGAGGCTCATAATAAAAGAATGATGAAAATGAATGAGCCTTCTCGTATTGTTGATGCAAATGGTATACCATACTGGATTTTAGCTGAATTTGGTTCTTTATCACAGTATAGTGTACAAGCAGAAGACCAAAAACTTGTGTCTAGACCTGGTGTTAGAGAATATATAGAAAAAAGAGAGGCTCACCATAATCCGCCACCAGGACAAACAAATTATTTGTTTGTGCCTGGTAGGGGAATGGTTTATCGTAGGAAAAACTTAGAGGGTGCTATTGCGCCAATAGGTATAACGCCAGTTCCTGCTGTCGCCATGACTGTTATAAAGCTTAATAATGGCGGTATTCGTACAGCGTGGGAAAATAGAGGAAGACATGGGTAATAGTAGTTATTATTAATTTAGTGTTGGGTATATAACATAATGGGAGCGGAAAATGATAGAATATGTCGGACAAATGGGGCTTATAACTCTAACGTCCGCTAGTCTTATATATAGCCTTTTGAGGATTTTTAACACCTATGGTTTTACTGACTTTATAGATTCAACAAACATATATAAATCGAATATATATGATGCGTTTCCTGACCCTACTCAGCCTGGGTTTAAAGCTAATTTTAAACTTCCGGCTATAAGCATCTATCACCTTATGACGTTGCCCGATGAACCCCTCCAACTGGGTGGCGGCAGATGGGTGAAAAGAGTATATAATATAGATGTTTTTGCAAGAAATGGATCGGAAAGAGACGAGGTGAGCGAGTTTATAAGGGATAATTTTACCTCTATTGCTATTCCGCTGTACGATTTTAACCCGGTGCGTTCTGACCCCCTCGACCCAAGTAGTCCGTTAATTAATAAAATGCCTTACTTGGGCACAAAGAACACGCCTACGTCGTCAGTTAACCCCAACTTTGATGACGAAGCACAGCGGCTTGGCAAAATACGTATTGAACCAATAGTTATTACAATTACCCCCTATAACTTGATAGCAGGCGTGAATTCTTTTCATGCCGCACTTGGTCTGAACGTGAACATAATGAGAGATTCGTCGTAAAGAGGAGTGTGATAATATGGCTAAATCACCAAGAGTTACCCATAAAGGTACTGGTGTGTGGATGGATGACGTAGCCATACACAGGGTTCAAACATTTGGTGCATCTACATCATTTAATAACGAAGATATTTCAGAATTGGGAGATATTAACGTTATTGAGGTTGTAGACGATGTTCCAAGTGTTGATGTTACTCTTGACACCAATGAATATGGTGGCTTGAGAGCCCTTGCTGTATTGGCAAATAAAGATCCACAGAAAACTGAGCAAGTAGATATTACAGAATTTCAGCTTGCTAAAGTTGATATTGTCACCCCTGTTAGAGAAGATAAGGAAGGAGAATCTGCTCTTAACGAAGCAACTGATATTGACAGAACAATGTATATTGAAGATGCTTATGTTAATAGCCTTGATCTTTCTTATTCAACTGGTGGGGTTGGCACAGAAAACTTTAGTCTTGAGTCTGATAACAAAAAGTGGGTTTTGAATTATGGTCGTTGTGTTGTAACCGAAGAAGTTACAAATCTTAGTGGTTTTGGTACGCATGTTGTTGGTGCTCAGACACGTATTGTAATACCGTTGCATTATCCTTATGATTTACGATACGCCCTGACTACTGCTACTGCTGCTACAAATCTTGCCATTGCGCGTAGAGGCAATAACAATAAGATGTTTTTGCGCGTTATTGCTAAGGATGTTGCTGCAGTCTTTACAAATGAACGGTATACCGAGGTAGCCTTAAACGATCCTAACTACGCTGATTATGACACTATTGCAATGCCTGAGAAATCATGTAGGGCTTGTGGTGTTGGTGGGGTAGCGTTGGCCACTAATGCAACTACTGCATCTTATGTTGAGATCACAAACGATCTTTTAACTGGTGGAGCTACAGACACCATTAAGATAAGGTTTATGTCTCAGTACCCTACTAATTTTACGACTGGCACCGATTATGCGTATGATGACGTGTGTGCTGCTACTGGATTGACTGCTCTTGAGGAATTAAATCTTCCTACTACGCAGTCTGACGGTGCGTATACTACGTCGCTTGATGCTGCTCGTAAATTCACCTTCTATCGCAAGGTTCCAGATCCCGAAGAAGCCAAGCCTGACATTGCTGGTGGCTTGATGCAGGGACAAGTTGAAGTTTGGTTGTTTGACGCTGCTCGTGTAGTAAAGGTTCTTGAAACCGGCGTAGTTGTGGCTGCTAACCAAATAACACTTGCAAATACCCCTGTTAGGGCATATGGAGTAACAGCGGTTAAACATGCTATTGCCGTAAGAGACAGCAATAATGATCTTATTCCTGTTGACAGTGTAAGTGGCGTTACAATCACATTGTATCCTGGTGCCGTTTCACCTGTAACAGTTGAATATTATAAAATTAAGCCTGGTCAGGATTATTCGGCAGTGAACCCAGCCGATTTGTCGTTTACGTTGCGCTTGAGTTCTGCTACTGTTTCTGCTGACCTTGGCCGTGAAGCTATCAGCGAGCTTGGTCATAAGAGGCCGTATACTCGTCCGCTTACATTTCCTATTCCTGTTACTGTAAGTGTTGAGACACTTGACTCTGATATGGAACTGTTTGGACGTTTGGCTGGTTATGATTATACTTCAAATACGCTTTATGACGCAACAGCTACGCTTGTTAATGAAGTATCTATTGACGATCTGTTGAAGGATAAGGCTATTGTTATTAAGATTTTCCGTGAGACAGACGTTGAAAGATCATATGTTAACGAGGGTGATGCTGACGACTGGAAGCTTTATCCTATGAAGACCATTGTTATTAAGAAACTTAATCCTACTGATGAAGAGCGCAGCGCAGCAGTTGGCGACAACGCTACTCAGACGTTTGGATTTAGAACCGATAACATTGTCTTTATTTGTCCGCTTCCTAGCGGTGTTACTGCGTCTGACGGTAGTTCTGATGGTAGAATAGACTACGAGGGTGTTGTTTACACATCTGGTATTAATCCTTCAGGTATACAATACTTTGGTGGAACCGTTAGTGGCGCTATTTAGTACGGTATTAGTTTTCGGTGGCGGGGGGGTGGTCCTCCCGCCACCTATTTTAGTTGTTTGGAGGTGCGGCTTTATGGTAAAGAATGAAACAGAAGCGTTGTTACGCGATGTTGGCAATGGTTGTAATAAGATAATTGAGTCTGTTTTAAATTATCTAGAGATTTTAGTTACCCCTAGTAGTCCAGAATCCATTTTGAATGCCGCGTTAAATATTAGTGATAAAGTAATTATTGTTAGAGACGGTATTGACCCAGAACAGTTTAAAGTTTTGAGGTCTAAGATACTTAAATGCGGCAACGATGTTAAACGGCAACTAAGTATAGATATAAATTCTTCATATATTGCCGTTAAGAAAGATGGTAATAACAAAATGGAAATACTGATTGAACAGGGGGTAAAAAACAATGGAAGATAGATTGAAAAGAGTAGTTGAGATAGAAGGATATGGTAAGTTTGTGTTTTTACAGCCGTCAGTTGAAGATATAAGAGATGCTGATTTGGCGTATTCTATTGAATACACCATGGCTCTTAAAGACGGTAGCCTTTCAACAAACGATGAACTTGAAAAAATACTTGATGAGAGGAACATTTTTACCAAGGCTGATAATGATAAAATAGCAAAGCTTGACGCAGACTATCTTAATTGTATGAAAGTTTTGGCTGGTTCGTTACCAAAGAATAAGCGTGAGAAGTATGTTAAGGACGCCAAAGACGCACGAGAAGCGTCTATGATGCTTAAGATTAAGAAAAATGTGTATCTTAGTCATACTATTGAGAGTCGCGCAGATTCGTCAAGGATAGCTGCTTTGATGCAAAGGTGCGTATTTAATGAGGATGGCACAACTAGGTTATGGGAAAAGTTGTCCGACTATAATAACGAACGAGACCAACTGAAGCTTCAGAACGTTTCTTTTGAGTTTACATTGTTTATGAACAATATGACTAAGGAGGGTTTTGAGCAGATATCAAAAATGGAGTCTCTGATATCTGAAGCGGCAGAATCAATTGAAGAAACCAAACCTGAACCAGAACCAAGCGTGGAGGAAAGCGTACAACCTACCGATGTTGGCAGCGATATCGACAGCGTTGTAAATAGCGATGGAAACTAGAGATGAAAACAAAGTTTTAACCGACATTATGCTTGGGTTTCACATATGTTTGATAGAGGGGGTTGGTATTCTTGGTATAAAGATGCCAACCCGCTCTGATATTGAGACGGCTGGTGTCATATATGAATCAGAGGTTTCCAGATGTAAGGGGATGGGTATTTTAACATCATCCGAGATGGACGACCTTCTGGTTAAACGTGGTATTTTTGAGGAAGGCGTAAAGAACAAGACAGCCGAACTTTATGAGCAACTTTACAAAGGTTTGCGAATCATAGAAAAGATAAAGTACGATAAAGCCAAAGAATCAATACAGTTTAGGATAGACCAGATAAAGACCGAGATAGCAGGGCTCGAAGCAAAAGAAAACGAATACTACAGGAATACTGCCGAGTTTAAGGGCGAAGAAGCCAGGCAGTTATATATATTGTCAAGATGCGTATTGGAATATCCGCATTTTAACGAACTAAAATGGAAAATGTACGACGATATTTTGAAAGAAAGAATAAACGTTTTGCTTTGTCGCAAAATAATTTCTGAAATTATAGATTATAGCCGTGGTGCAGATGTAAAAATTATGAGAAGTATAGCTCGTGGGTCTGGGCTTCCTGGAGCAGAATGGAGAATAAGATGGAATACGTCAAAGTGTGTTTCTTCTCCAATATTCAGGGAACCAATAAGCGAATGGAATAATGACAGGACGCAGTTGGCCATGTGGAGTATTTATTACGACAACATTTATGAGAGCATGGATAGGCCGCCCGAAAGCACAATAAATAATGACGAAGCGGTTGATGAATGGGTAAAACAACAGAACAGAAAGAATGCGGCCACAACTGGCGCTGGACACAAGATGAAAAGTGCTTATGACCACAAAGAGGTTATTGAGATTATGAAGCCTGAGCAGTCGATGGCTGTTGAGGCGGAGAAGTTTCTTGGGCAGAGATAGTGGGTGGTGTAATCATGGGTAATGAAGATTATTTGATACGTATTAAGCTTGACCTTGAAGCTTTAGAAAAAGATATTGCCAATATTCCTAAGATGATAAAGACAGCTTTTGAAGGCATGGATGTATCTCAGTCTATGTCTGGTGTTGCTAAGAGCGTTAAAGATGTTGGCGCAACAATAACTGATGTTTTTCAACACGCTAGGGATAGTGCTTTTACAACTACCGATTCTATTGACGTACTTGGTAAAGCGTTAGAAAACGCTGGAAAAAGTGCTAAGTCAGCAGGAACTAGTGGCATTTCTGATATTACTAAAGAACTAAACAGGATGGCTGAGGGTAATTATGATGCAAATAGAACAGTTGGTGTTATAAATAAGCTTAAAGATAGATACGGAAGCCTAAGCGGTGTATTACGCACGTTTTATAATAACGCTAAAAAGGGTAATGTTTTTGGAGATTTGCCATCTGATGTTGATAGGCTTTACGCTTCGTTATCACCGAAGGGTGATCCGGGAGAAGGATTTGCTCTTATAGCTGATAAATTAGCTAAGGGTGGCAAAATTACTGGGTCTTTGTTATATGATTTGACATCTAACGTTGAAGCAATTATGGGTATTTTGAGCAAGTCTGGTATAGTCGCTGGTAATATGAATGAACTAGTTAGTACGATAACAGAGTATTCTAAGACTAGTAAAACCACCGTTTCTGCTGATTTGTTACAAGAGTATTTGAAAAACGTTGGTAGACAAAGCGGCGTGGCCACGGACGCTATGAAAAAATTGGGGGCTGAAAGACGCAAGGCCCTAGTTGGTTCTGGTGAATTAACCAATTTAAGTGGTATGGACGATTTTACAAAAGGTATATTTAATAAACTTGGTGCTGCCGCTGGCGGCAAAGGAACGTCGGCTGGTTTTAACTTTTTAAAAGAATTACAAGTTGGCCTTTTGGCTGTTGGCAAAGAAGCCCCTGAAGTTGCCAAACTTACATATTCTCTAGACGAAATGAAGAAAAGATTTACTGGCAACGCCGACGAGATGAGAAGGTTTAATAATGTTATAAAAGATATGCAGGTTCCTAAAGATCTTTTACAGGGTAATGCCCCTATTAATAATTTGGCTCGTGATATTGTTAAAGAACAGGGCGTTATCTTTAGTAGTATGAAGGGCAATATTGATGGTACTACCGCTTCTATTACTAATTTTAGAGAAAATCTAGTTCGGATGGGGAAACTTGATCAGTTTGCTTCTTTGGACGAATTTACCCGCAAGGTTTATGCGACAATGGGGAAATTACAAGGGATAGGCGGAGAAGAGATTTTTGCAGGATTACAAAAACAGGGGCTTCTTAAGGGTATGGCTCCGGAAGAAATTAATAAATCGTTGGTTTCGTTTTTGAAAATTAGAAGTGTTATTGGTGATTCTACTAAAGATGTTCAGGCGCTTAATATAGCTTTGGGTAGAGTAGTGGTGACGCAGGAGGATGTACAGAAGTCTGCGCTTGGTATTGGTGCTGGATTTGCTGATTACAAGAAAACACTAGAATCTATTGTTGCAAGTGGTGCCAAAGGCATTGGTGGTATTGCTCAAAAATTAGCTATCTTAAATATGAATATTAAAGATGTTGGAGATTTTAGACAAGCTGCTGGTCTTGGAAATATATTATCAAAGGCGTTTGGTGGTGATGTCCAACAAGTTGCTAAAAGATATCGTGATACCATCGCTGGTATGTTAATAGAATTTAAAGACATGAAGACTGTTGTATCTGAGATAAAAGGCGATAGATATAGTTTCTTGCAACGTGTTTTGGGATCTCCACAAGAAGTAAACAAAACAATGAGGGGTTATGTTGAAGCAAGTGAGAAAAGCGGACAGCCTTTGCTTGGTGTTGGTGGAGACATGGCCAAACGATGGGCTGCTGATCAAGAATTGATGGCTCGTTCCACTAACAAATTTGCGGCTGGTGCTGCTAACGACTTTATTAGGACCAAGGTTGCGCTTGGCGAGATCCCAATAGATGCGTTTTCAATGGCTATGATGAGAGGGTTTTTATTAGTTTCAAATGCTAGTAAGGATTCGCTTGGTAATGTAAGAGGAGAATTGTTGCGTCTTTACGCCCAGTTAGTAACAAAGGGGCGTGGGGTTGACTTCTTTAAAGAGATGAGCAAGGACGCCGATACTTTTGTTCAGGGTCTTAAAGAGGTTCATGGTTCTCTTGATATGATAATGGGTCGTGAGAAGGCTGGCATGGTTAAGTCGGCTGGGCTTCTTTTGGCCGGTAGGCTTCCATCGGCTGAAAATGACCTTGGCGGCCTTGCTCAAAAAAGTCAGGTTCTTTTAAAACAGTTTGTTCCTATGATGGACGCATTGGGAAAAGCTGGCGGTATTGGTATGCTTGATGATATGACGGCTCTTGATAAGCTTGTTGTGTTGTCGTCAAGAGACATGGGTATTTATTCTGAAACGCTTCAATACGTAAGAGAACAAATGAATAAACCGATGGCGCTTTTGAACACAATGAATAATCTTCGTCAGTTTTTTCTTAATAGTACGCAATTTGGAGAGATAGTAAAAGGCGTTGGTTATGATTATGGTGATTTATTATCTAAAATAACTCCTGCGCTATATAGTGCCACAACTAGTACTGGGGCTGTCTCAGAAAATACGCGCAATTGGTCGAGGGCTGTTATTTCGTTAATTCAAAGTCATAGTGGTCTGAATACTGTTGCTAAAGGGTTTTCTGATTATGCTGTCAAGGCTCCAGAAATATTTGCCAATGGTCTCGTTAGTGCTGATAAAAAGGTTATCGATCTTTCTAGAGATTTGACGATGTTGCAAAATGCCATCAGATTTAATACTGATATGCCTATAGTTTCCAAAAAATCCATCATAGACAATGCTCAAAAATTAAGTTCTATATTTGATTTAAAGTCGGAAGGTAGGGGCGTTTTGTCTGGATGGATGGAGCAAATAGGAACCCCACAAGACAAGAAGACGCTAACGCTAAAAATGCGTGGCTTATTTAATGATGTTTTTTCTGGTACTAGTATGGAGGGCGCATTTAAGGACCAGATAATGCAGGGGTTTGGTAAATTAAACCCGGCTGAGGCCCAAAAGAAGATGTCTGGTTTTCTTGGTGGTTTGAATAGGGAATTTATTGAACTTGAAGTTCCTATGAAAAAATTTATGGAGTATCAAATAGCCATGAATGGCGCAGAGCCAAAGGGTTTAAAAAGAATGATGGAACAGCTTAAACTTTTGGTTCCCGCTATGATTGACGCTGGTAAACAGGTTAAGGATTTTCATGGGTTATTAATAGCTAAGCGCGATACTGGATATGACCCATTTAAGTTCTTAAAACAAGGGTCAATAGATGCACAAAAGGTTTATAATGGTATTGAAAAAACATTGTTTAGCGTGGGAGTAAAAGCTGGTAATGTAAAGTTTGGTCCCAACACCTTGTTGCAATCATTAACAGATCCTATGACTGGTAAAAAAATACAAGAAACAATAAGTATTTTTAATAAAGCTGGTATGCAGATACACGAAGTGGATAGAAATGTTCTTTCAATGCAAAAAAACTTAGGGCAATTATTTGCTTGGGTTGGTAAACGTTTTGGTGCTTTCTTGCTTATGTCTGGTGCTATATTTGCGGTTAGGGATGCTTTTAGACAAGGTATAAGCACGATGGCACAGTATGATAAACAGTTACATGAAGTTGGTCGTGTAATGAAGTTAAACGTAGAAGGGTCAAAAAGCCTTAGTAAATACATTTATGATCTTTCTCAAAAATATAACGTGTTGCGCGGTACAATAGCCGATACGACGGTAGAGTGGGTACAACAAGGGCGCAGTATGCAGGACGTTATGGAGCTTACTAAGGCTACGTCTTTAATGATAAGTTTAAGTGGGATGGAACAGGGCAATGCCGTTAGGTTACTTACTGCTGCTATGAGTCAATTTGGATTGCAAGCGTCTGAGGCTACGGCTCTAATAGACAAATTGGTTAATATTTCATCTAAAGCCCCTATCACGTTGCAAGGGTTAGCTAAATCATTGGCTGAGGCTGGTGCGTCGGCTGAAATGGTTGGAATAGATATAGATAAGTATATTGGCATGGTTACTGCGATGAGTGAGGCCACTGGTAAAAGTGGAGAATATGTTGGTCAGTCTCTTAGAATGTTTATATCACAATTTCAGGGCGATGGCGAAAAGGGTGAAGAAGCATTAGGAAAAGTAGAGCGTATTTTGAAGGACGTAGGTATTGCTGTTAGAACTACGGCTGGTGAATACAGAAAGATGGATTTGGTTCTTGACGATGTTGCAGCTAAATGGGACACGCTTGGCAGTGTACAAAAGGCAGCTATCGCCAAAGGATTTGGTTCTACAAGGCGTTCGGCCCCATTTGTTGGTTTGATGGAGAATTGGGGTAGGGTGCAAGAGATAAGTACAGAATCTAGTATGTCTTTTGGTGTTGCTGAAAAACAAAACGAAGAGGTGACAAAAACATATTATACACAATTAAATATGTTAAAAAGCACCTTACAGGAATTAGCAATACAATTGGGCGCTGGTACTGGCGCTTTTAACTTTTTAAAAGAGTCCATTACTGGTGCCAATAATGTATTAAAGTTTACAATGGGGTTTATTAATGGTATGTCGCCTGGTATGAAGGCTCTTGTTACTGTACTTGGAACAACTGCTATTTCCGTAGGTGTATTAAAAAATTCATTTAAGGGGTTATGGGCACGTGGAGCAGAATTTAAAAATTCTCTAAATAATCAACTTGGGATGGTGCAAAAACATATAGCGCAGTTAAATGCTTTAGAATTACAGCAGCAAGCGATTGTAAAAAGTGGCGGCACTAGACAATATTCGCAATATGATATTTATGGTGCAATGAACACCTTAAGATTAAATGAGGGTAATATTCTAGAACAACAAGCAGCAAAAGCCATGAAGTATAATGCAGCGTTAGCTAGTTTAACTGGAACTAAAAAAGCGTTATTTGTGGCTAGTCATAGTGTATCGACTGCAATGAGTACTTTTTCAGCAGGATTGTCAGTGGCCGGTGCTGCTATAATCCCTGTTGTCGGCACCGTCTTGGCGTTAGGTACCGCTATTGCAGCTTTAGTTAAGTGGGCGGCACAGACAGATTTTGTGGCCAAAAAATTGAAACAGATTGGCGAATTGGTTGAATTTAATGCGTCCAGTCTTAAAAAGATGCAAGTCGCTACTGGGATTGCCTCTGCCGTACAATTAATGAATAGTGACCAAATCAAGTCGTTGTCCAAAATTGCTACTGTCAGAAAAGAAATCGATGAACTTAGTTCCAAAAAAGACTCTATGTTACAAGAGTTCAGTGGCACCAAATTTGGCGGTGTTTTGCGTGAACTTGATGGGATAAATAGTGGGCTTATGAATTTAAAAAAGGGGACCAAAGACGCAACTCCAGTATTAAAAGTATTTAACGAAAAGGTTGCCGAAGGTGGAGAAGAAGCAAGAAAGTTTGCAGATTCTCTTGATGCCATTAGAGAAAAAACAGATAGTTTAGAAAAACTTAGCAAGGACGCTGGGATGACCCTTGGCCAGTTTGACTCAATGAATAAAGCCATGAAGGAGATGGGGTATAAGGGTGATATAACTGAATTATTTGGGACATCAAACGGTACTGATATTACAGATATTATAAAAAAAGACAAGAAAGCAATGTTGGCCGAAATCAGTTCAATTGATTGGTCAAAGGCTACGGATAAAGATTTTATTGACATGATGGTCCCTCGTGCTACAATGCAGATGAAAATGCGTATATTGCGTGATTTGATGGAGGAGGGATTAACTAACGCTGGAACACTTACTAAAGAAAAGGTTGATATAGTTAATAAATATATGCAGGAGATTTTTAATGTAAAAATCGATTTTACTAATGCTGATACTGCATACACTAAGATGGGTGAGTATATTAAAGGTTTGAAGAAAAGCATCATAGAACTAGAGGATGAGTATGCAAATCTTCAAGAGGCAATGGCTAATGCTATGGGGCAACAGGCTTTTGCGGCAGTTAGAGAAAGTGGTAACAAAATACATAGCGTTGCTCTTCAAAATGTTTATGATCAGAAGAGTTTAGTGAGTGGTATTAAAACTGCTGCTGCCGATGCTATTACTGCACAAGGTAAAATAGATTTTATAACTCCTGGGTGGCGTGGTCAAATGCAACAGGCCCGTAGGTGGCTCAACGAATGGGTAAAAGTGGGTACTGCTGGTGTTGTAAAACTACCTGGCGGATCTGTGAATCCAATAGGAAGGGATATAGAAGGTATATCTGATAAAACAATATCTGCGCAGAAAAAATTAGTAGATAATTTATATGGGGTTTTAAAAGGAGAAGGGGCTGGTGTACACGATGTAACTACAATGGGTGAAAGCCTCGTTCACGAATGGTTAATGGAACAATATGCAGTTATGGAGGATCCGGGAGCATATGCTAAATTAAAAGAAGAGTATAGTGGGAACATGGAAAAAATTATAGTAGATTCTCTTGGCGAACTACCTCCGAAAATAAAAGATAAAATATTGTCAGTTATGAGTGGAATAAATTTTGGAGAAACGTTTTCTATATTTACTGCGCTTTTTGGAGATGCCCCAGATAAAGAAGCAGTTAGCAAACTAATGAATTATTATAATACGATTGGGACAGCTAGACAAAAAGCTATTGCTAAAGCCGCTGAAGGAATAGCTGGAGATGCTCCAGAATTAGGAGCATATAACCCAGTTGAGCCCAATAAAGAAACCATAAAGATGTTTGACGTTATGAAGAAGTTTTCGTCCGTTCTAGATAAAATTAATGACAAATATGATTTGCAACTTCAAAAATTAAACGATATGTACGATATAAAGAAAGCGTGGCTTAAACTTGTTAATTATGAATATGAGAACATGGAGATTGACCTCGAAAAAGTTAATGAGGAAATGAAGGTTCAGCAAAATCTATTTGATGAGTTAACGGCATCAAGAGCAAAGGCGGTTAGTCAGCAGTCCGAATTTAAAGCTGGTGTAGAAGGTAGCATGGCCGCCTATATTCAAGAGCTTAAGAATATCGCTACTGCCAATCCTGATCGCGCTGGCCAAATTCAAAAGGCTATCGATTCTCTTGGCATAGATTGGGAAACTGGTGCTCCGTTTGGTAGTGGTTTAGATATAAAAGACCTTAATATAACCGACGAATACGCCCAGTTAATTCAGCAGGCCAACGAAAAAGTAAAGGCTCAGGCTGGGCTCTATAAAGAAGTTACAGACGAAATAACCAACATGGATAAAAAGCTTCAGGCCACCAGCACTACTCTGGAAAAGCTTAATGCCGAAAGAGCTATGAAACCATTCGAGATAGCGCTTCAAAAAATACAAGAAATTAAAGGTGTAGTGGAAGGTTTTGCTAATGCGTTCACAAAGGGTATTGATGAAGAATTTAAGGCTCCTATTAATATCGCTATGTTGGAACAAGATGTAGCTGCCTACAAAGACCTGCTTAACCAGATTGAAGACACAATAGTTGAGGGCGGCAAATTTAATGTAGAGCAATTTATAAGTTATATAGACTCAGCAATGGGACTTCAGCTTGCAAAATCAGGCGAGAAGGTTACTAAGGCAACTAAAGAACATGGGCGTGTAGCGCATCAGAACAGTATAGCTGCAATGGTTTCTGGTCGTCAAATATTTGATATTAGTGAATCGACCATGGAAACTGACGCTAAGATTAACGCTTTGCGTGAAAATTTGGTTGTTGTCGAAGTGCTTTTGGGCGAACTAGGCAAACAAGATTTCAAAAACAAAGAACAAGTTGAAAAAGTGTTGTCTACTGTTGCAGGAATGATGAACGAGGCTATAAAAAGTCACGAAGAAACTAATAAAATGACTTCCGAGCAATTGATGATGCAGCAGAGGCAGGCTTCGTTACAATATGAAATTAATCAACACGAAAAGGACCATGCTCAAATTATCGCGCAACTTGATTATGCTCAGAAGCTATCTGATTTGAAAGCTATTCTAGGTATTAACAGGCAATTGACTGATGCTGAGGTTAGTGCTCAAGAGGCCCGTTCTAAATTGGTCCAAAGCAGCAACGCAATAGAAAGAATATATGCAGATATGGTGGACGCCCAGAAAGAAATTGTTTATTGGACGGGCAAAGCCGCAGAACCTTTTGGACAAGACGAGGGCATGGCTGCTGACGCCAGAACAAAAGCGCAAGAATACAAAAATATTTATAAGATGAAAGAGCTTGAAGTTATTGAAGCACAGAAGCTTTACGCCGAGGAAGAAAAGTCTACTCGCGCCCTAGAGCACAATGCAAGAATAATGAAGAGCATTGTTTATAGATACTATCCAGACCTTTTTGAAGAAGTCAAAGAAGGTATGTTTAAGGGCTTTATCATGGTCAAAGAGGTCAAGAAGATAGGTGTTATGTATCGTGAAGCGTTTATGGAAGCGTGGAGTGGCGCGTCAAAACAGATTATTGATGAGATGTCTGATACGTTTAATAAGTCGCTGGACCGCGCTCTGGAAGTTACTGGTCATGGTGATGGCCCAATTATGGGCATGATAAAGAGCGCTTTCAAGAGCATGACTGGTGAACTTCAGAGAA
>Ga0265297_10004880_pt1 | contig 21256 bp, 37 predicted proteins | sample Munlanlwell13791_FD_192502 | JGI IMG/M metagenome (GOLD analysis project Ga0265297, IMG submission 192502) | Leachate microbial communities from a municipal landfill in Southern Ontario, Canada - Leachate well 137-91 | ecosystem: Engineered > Solid waste > Landfill > Unclassified | place...
GCTGGTTTTCAGGCATTTCCTCAATCGAACCGTCAGGGTATCGTAAAAAGAATGCCGGTTCATTTACGGTGTACCACATTTCAACCGGACGACATCTCTTTCTGGTAGCATCAAGCCACCCCCCTGCCCCTATGCGTTTTTTCCACTCAACTTCCGTAGCCTCATCAGTCATTGAATTTCGACTGTCAATGTAATTCACGGAGGACTGAAAAGCCTCGTTTATTTCAGCCTTTTTGTCGGGAAACATTGGGAAAATATTATGAAGATCAACCCATTTACTATGAAAAACATATCGGCACTCGTTTATGTCCATCCACGGAGATGCGTATGGGTCCCACCATATTTCTTTCCAATCCCGTGCGCCTATTTTGATAATTTCGTTTCGCGGGTCATTATCATAGCCGACAGACAAACAACCAAAACCCGCTGTCACCTGAGACTTGAATTGCTCTGAAATCTTAAATTCACCACCGGACTGGTCCATGACATACTTAATCCCTTCCGTCATGATCTGAGCAAGCTCACCGTCCTTATGTGTCCTTGCTTTGGCAATAACATCCTGTTTATTAAGCGCCTGGGAACCGATCACCAAAGAAAGCGTAGGGAATATCTGATTAATTGTAAGCGGTTCTATCCCCGCGTCTATTGCCTTCCGCAACATAGCATCTGACCATTGCTCACCATCAAACATCTCACAGTCGCGCCACGATTCGGCTCTCCAGTCCTTTGAAGCATTCTGCGCCTCAAAAACCCACTCGTTAAACTTACGGGTATCCGGATTGTCGGGATTGAACGGGCGGCTGAATGAGGTTTCTCCCGTCCGCTTAACGTAAGCCGCTTCCTCATCAATAATTTTACCCTGTATTGCCAATAGTGTCATGGCATGAATGCCCTTCTGCTAATTACATCCCTGCGCGGTTTAAATGTGTTTCTCGCAAACGAGATATTATTCACAGCCAGATGTATCCGATTCGGCGTGAAACTCTCACAAGAGTTTGGCGCATGCTTGGGGACTTCCGGGTATCCAATTTGTGCCAAACAATCCAAAATATCATCGTGAACCGCAACAGGGTGCGCTAAATATTCGTCGTTGATAAAATCCTCTATTAAGTCGCGATCACGCCCCTCTGAATTAACATACCGCAAAACGTGGGGGAAAAAGATTCTCCCCGCCTCAAATAGCGGCCCTAAATTATCATCAATCCTGTCGTTCTTTGAAATATTGCTGTGCAAAGGGGTTATATCAAAACGGTAATTCTCCCTATTCATCCGATCAATATAATGCTCAATATCCGAATCTTTCCCAAATTTTTCATACCCGACAAAACCCGGTCTGTATTTCCTGTGCCACTCAAATAAAACATCCGCCCTTTCGGTAAGCTTTAATCTATCACGAATCATATTAATTACATACCAATTCCTGTCCGCACCATATCCAATAATCAAAAACACTGTGTAATCCGGGTCGTGATTGTTCCGCTTCTTCTTCTCCCCGGCAGGATCGCAAAATAAATAAACATTCAATCCGGCAAAATTTTCAGCATCCCAAAACTTCAACCACTCTTTCTTAAACCCGCGAATATTATCCCCCTTGGGGTTTAAAAGCATCTGACAATCAAAAGTACGACTGCCCCACTCCAGCCGTCTCCGGGCAAGCTCCTCCCTGCTCATAAACACAGGCTCGCCATCAGCCTGTCCGTTCTTTGTCGCGGGATATATCCTCGGAATAACCGCACCACGCTTCTGCATAAGATGATAGGTATCAGCGTTATGATAATATGTCCCGTAATAACGGCGCTTACCACCTACTTTAGACAAAGGCAAAGACAACTCCCACATCTCATTCGTCTTCTCAATCATTTCCGGAGTCCCAACAGATGCCTTTGTTACGGTGTCATCATAAACGATAATGTCCCAATGAGGACCCGCCGGCTGCCCATCAACAAGCCCCCACGATTCTAACGTAGAATTGTGTGTCGTAATTAGGCTTTTCCCAACCAAATAACATCCTGACCTGTTATCAACCTGAATACATGACACTGGGCGCGACTCAACCAATTCCACTGCGTTAATAGTGTGCCTTTTCCGCCTCGGATGGTTAATAGCAGTGCTACAGTTTTCGATCTTCCGGACCATACGAAACGGTGGGTAGTCTATATGCGCCATGAATGTTACCCACCACATTATATGCGGCTGGCCTTTATAAAGTCTTTCTCGTTTTTTAATGCTTGGCTTCATCCCAAGTGATGCGGCAAGAAAAAAAACACCTTCGGATAGATTCTCGTTAATGTTAGCGAAAATTGCCTGCCCGTCCTTTTTTGACGCACAGCCGTCGGTGTCCATAAGACCTTGTAGCAATGCTAGTCGCTGTTTTTCTGACGCCAGTAAATACTCCTGTGGAATATGTTTATTGCCAAATACACCTAGCCGCCTTAACCTCCACGGAAAAGTATTTAAAGTGGGTGGGGAGTCGCCAACTCTCTGCCGGATTTTATTACACTCCTTACACCGGCCAGTCTTATCAACTCCTACAACCGACATATCATGTCCACGCAAACAGTTTTTTGTTTTATCTCTTTTGTCTAATTGAAATTGTATTGCGTTGGGGCGTTCGTAATAAATATGGACGTTATGTCCTGCCTTCATCATCTGTTCAGAAAAGTGTGGAAAATCCTCGCGTGACGAAATAAATCTCCCCGCATTTTTACTCCCATCTCCAAGCCAACAACCAAAAACATACGGGTCAATCGGCAATACCCGTTCTTGTATTTGTAGTGGGCAGGTTACACGAACGCCTATGGCTGATCCAACGTGCGTATCAATGTAATCTCTTAACTCTTCTGTTGTATAAATTTTCCAGTCGTCTGTGCTTGGAATACCTTCGTGGCGCATAGACTTTGATTGATGCCGCACAGAGGCTTCCCATAAATGAGTTCCGGCAGCGACAATAGAGTGATTACCAAAATATACCCGGTAACAAGGCAAGTCGTCCCACTTCTCCGTAACGGCAATTACCGTAGTCGGATTTCCATCCGGGCCAAACACTTTGTCGCCTACTAATAAGTCGCCATGACGCTTCCACCCTGCCATAGTTAATACAGGCTCATTACAATCAATAGGCTCCTTTGGGTTTCCAGCCCTCTTAACAACCAGGCCCTCATCTTCATTCCATTTCGGCGAATCCTTCGCCGGATTCTTGTAAAGAATGTCAGGAAATAAATCCTGTAAATTCTTGTTCTCTTCAAACTCCTGCTTGATCTGCCTTAACATCTTCTTCGCCGCCGGTCTTGTTTGACTGAAAATGGCAATCGTTAACTCCGGATTGTTTAAAATGTCCTGTATGATAAGAGCAAATGCCAAAGTTGATTTATAATGCTCCCTTGCCCATAAATCCAAATACCCGTCAGGATTCGCCTGCACCTCCCGACATCTTTCATAACACCACGCACTCATGGCGTCAGGTCGCCTTAACATGCACGTCAAAAGAAAAAACAGATCCCTCTTGGCTAATTCCCTGTGCATATTGTCCCTGTCTATACCAGCCTCAAAATTTACAACCTTCGCGTAATACGTACAAGCTTCTTCATACGAAAAAGATAATATGCGATCAAATACCGCGTTAATGTCGTCTGACATTTTTAAAAACCTTTAAAAATTTTTGCGAAAACAACATCGCTCTAAAAATGTGCTACAGGCGCATGAAGGGTGAAACATGACGGTCGCCGCCCTCCCTCCTGTCCCCCTACCCCCACTACCCGTCCTGTGCTTTCCGGGGGTCCCCAATTCGGGATAATTGCCCGGCTTGTTTTTTCCAGCGTTGTCCCTGGCCCCATGTTTTGCCCAGCCTCCACTTTGCCGCTCTATACGGGGCTTATTCTCCACCGCCTTTTTGCTTGTTTACATAATACTTCTTATACGACAAACACCTAGCTTGTAACATATTGTTTTTATTGTGGATGATAAATTGTTGATAATTATCAGCCTCAACGTGGGTAATATATACCCAGTCCTACTCATCGATCCGGGGCTCTGGCGTGACATCAATAGCATTCTCCTCCACTTTGGCCCTTGCCGGCAGAAGCGACATCAAGGCGGCAACGGTCCTCTCATCTGCCCTTATGCTTACTGCCAGACCTCCTCCAGGTGCCTCCGGCTGCTTGACCGGCTCAAATCGGTCATAGACCATCGCTGCGGCTGCCAGTATATTTGTATCGCTTGGGGCTATTGTTTCAGTATAATTAACTACTTGACCGCTTTTTGTTACCTTTTGTTGTGTGATTGCCCTTGCCTCTCCAGATAAGATGCGAGAAACCTGACTGCTGGCTGTTTTCAATAACTTAGGATGGGTTAGCATATATTTTTTATATTTTGCTTTGAATTTATTAACAGTTACGTCTGCTATATTACTTTTGTTGTTACTAATTTGTAGTGCCGTCCGGGGGTCTGCTCCGGCTGATACTAATCTGATCGTCTCTAGGGTTTTTGGAGAGTATTTCGGCTCTTTTTCAGTAGTTTCTGGGACTTCCGGCTCTTGAGGGTCGGTTGTGCGCTGCGTTTGTGGGGTGGCCGGTGTGTTGGTGGCGGTGGTATCTTGGATCACTTGGTTCATTTTGCGCCCTTCCTGGTCGTTGTTTTGTTTCCGGCGTTGCCGCCGGTCCTTTAAATAACTATGATCGCAATTGAACAGTTTTTTTAAGATTTTGGTATAATATTTTTTTTGATTTTTCTATTTGCTTGTAAACATATCTAGTTGATATATGTAGTTGATTTGCTATTTCTGGAGGGTCTAGTCGTTCGAAGAAAAAAAGTGATAATATAATTTCACTTGTTCCCACCATGTCTGGCCATAATTGGGTTGTTCTGTCGTGGCAGGGGTTTTTTATGGGCGGCTCTTTTCCTGGATCGACTTCAACGTGTCGGACTATCCAGTCCATCGGGGGGCAGAGTTCTTTGCACGAAGCGAACTTGGGGCACATCCCACAGTTCCAGTTTGTCAATAGTATATCATGTTTTTCTTTTGTTTTGATTTTGCGGCGCTTATTGATTTTTAGGCGCTCGCTGCTTTTGCTGATTGTCGGGCAATGAGTGATTTTATCCACCATGACCCTATTTTACCAGCATTATCGTCCCAGTCAAGCTTTTTCTGGTGATTTTCGCCCCATACCTGGCAGCCGCGTATCGAGACCGAACCGCGCGAATGCCCCAAATGCAAATCGCCAAGATGGAGTGTGGCGCCGCGGAAGGCCGGAAGGCCGAAGGGGAAGTAGGATCATGAGGGAGGCCTAAGCCTCCCCTGCTTTTTTAATTTAGGCACCTTCTGGGGGCACCCACGCGCGAAATTCGGGCACTATGAGTTCACGTTCGCCAAGTCGCCGGCGTCGCGCTTGTCCAGCCGCGCCCGGAGCTTGTCGTTTTGTTTGTGCGTCTCGATCAGCGCCGCCTCAACCTGGCGGCAGTGATCCCCTCACTTATTCAACGCTTCGGCCAGAAGTAGTATCGCGGCGTTCTCTGTGGCGGTCATTACTCATCCTTAAAACACTCTGTTTTTTTGGCAAAATCGCCTTGTTATTATTATTCCAGCCATAAATTTTCTCCTATACTTGGTATATATTCCCAATAACATCAATATCAGATACCGCAGCTAATGAAAAAACATTACGACGCCCTCCTTCGTCATATCCAACATACCAACCACTTTTCCACCAAATAACAGGATGTTGGATGATTTTACCTTCGTAAAGTCCAATAATTATATCTCCCTCGTAGATATATTCACCTTTACGGTCTATATATCCCGTATATTGCATTAAAAAATATTCATCTTTGCAAAAGTGATCACCACTGTCAATTAATCCATCATCAAAACGATATTTTCTTAAAAAATGGATTATGTCCGGTTGTTCTATTAAAACCATTTTTTTTGTTTTTTTTAACCATGCTCTAAATTTAATTTCTCTTATTTCTGCCATGTTATCCCTCCTTTAAAATCTGTAGTTTCCCTTGGTTTATTTTTAAGATATTGCTTAAAATATAATGCCGTTTTTTTACCAATTTCTTTTAACGCCTCTTTTGACAACACAACTTCGCCTACGCTTTCCTTCTGGATATCGGCAATCATGGCTTTGATGATTTCCCCTGTGCGTTCAATATTGGCTTTCGGAAACTTATCAAGCACGTGATTTAGGCGCATCGATGTCACCCATTCAGTTGCAATCTCCGCAGCTTCGGTCAAAACTTTTAGCGACTCCTGCGTAATTTCCCGTTTTGTTTTCGTTTCCTGAAATGCTTCACTTTTGTGTTTTGAGATTATCCGCTCACCATTATTTTTTCTGACTTCAATTAGCGGCTTCAAAACAATGCCCTCTCGTTTGCGTTCTTCAATAATTCCACACTTGATAGATTGTTGTGATGGAGCATCTCTCCAGAAATCCAATTCTGATAAATCAGTTTTAATCTCCACATAAGGGACAAAATCAAGATTGAAACTCCTGACAATCGCCTCTGCTTGCGGGACGGCCAACCAGCTATCACCAATCTTCACCTCAAATGCCACAAACTTCAGGTTCTTGCCGTAAGTCGCTGACATTCCTTGACACTTTCCGCCGTATGCCTCGCCATAAATAACAACCTTTTCGTTGTTCATTTTCTGAAAATTATCAATCAGGTTTTCTTCATCGAAGAGCGCCTTGAATCTTTCATGCTTCTCCCCCCCGGAAAAGTAATAAACTTTCCCATTCCAACCAACGTGCGCAGAAGTTCCGTGTATTTTTTCCAGTGCGTAACATTTTTTAAATAACAAAACGTCTTGATTTTTATAAAGATTGGGAATTTCATTATAACTCATTTTTAACCCTCCCTTAATTTTCTATATGATGATTTCCATTTTTTACCTCAGAATGGAACGTCGCTTGATGGCAACCCTACTTCCTGCGCGACTGATCTGATAAAATTCGCCACATCTTCGTCTTGTTCAAACGTCAGGCACACAGGCACATTTATTTCAGTCCCATCTTTTTTCCTTACCTGCATATATGCCTGATAAAATTTATCTTCTTTACCGATCTTGCCTAGTTTGATCTGATACTTGCCGTTATACCTTCCTGTTTCCACGCTGTCATACTGATTGATTTTAATCTGCATTTTCGTTCTCCAATTCTATGATTTTGTTTGTTTTTTCAAGTATATTCTGCGCTTCAACAATTCTTCACTCGTCATCGTCCACCTCCTCATATCCGTGCCTTGTTTTTGAAATGCTGCGTCCGTGCGTCAAAAATGACATCAAACCGCCCTGTTTCCCCGTTGCGGTGCTTGGCAATATCTATTTCCGCGATTCCCCGATGTGGATTATCCTCTGCTTTGTTATAAACTTCGTCCCTATAAATAAATATTATAATGTCCGCGTCCTGCTCGATGGCACCGGATTCCCTGAGATCGGAAAGCATCGGCCGTTTGTTTGGCCTGCTGTCAACTTGACGATTCAGTTGGCTCAACCCGATGACTGGGATCTCTAATTCGCGTGCAATCGCCTTTAGCGTCCTGCTTATTTCAGCCACAGCCTGCTCCCGACTTTCGTGTTTCCCAGCGGGGCAGACAAGCTGAATGTAATCGACGATCAAAAGACCCAACCCCTGTTCTTTTTTTAATTTACGCGCTTTAGCCATGATTTCCGTAGGTGTAATATCTGCTCTATCGTCAATAAAAATAGGCCAGACCGATATTGATTCCGTAGCATGGACCGCTGATGACCATTGTGTTTCGGCTAATTGACCCCTTCTGAGGATTCGCGAATTAATCCCCGACTCCCGAGATATGATCCTGGTCATAACAGATTCAGCCGGCATCTCCAGGCTAAACAGTAGTACCGATACTCCACTTGCTGCCACCGTTGCCGCGATATTACCGGCCAACGCTGACTTTCCCATGCCTGGGCGGCCTGCTATAATGATCAGGTCACCAGAAATCAGTCCGGAAGTAGCTGAGTCCAAGTCGCAAAGTCCTGTTGGATGTCCAATCATGGAGAATTTGTTTTGATAGCGATATTCAATCCCAGCGAATGTTTTCTTACAAATTTCTCTTGCGCCTTGGAGCGTATCCGATCCTTTAGTCAACGATAAATTCAATATCGTTTTTTGAGCTTCTTCGAGTTTTGTTTTACTGTTTTCTGATGGATCATAAACGGCCTCAATCATTCGCTGAGACTCCGCAACTATCTGGCGCTCAATAGATTTTTCCTTGACGATCTGCTCGTATGATCCGACAGATGCCGGAGAAATGACAGCATCTATTGTCTCAGCGATATACGCCGGGCCGCCGCATTTTTTCATATTTCCTGCTGTTGAAATACCTTCGCAAACCGTTACTAAATCAGCAACACGGCCACTGTTCACAATATCCATAATTGCCGTAAATATTATTTTGTTTGCCGTCGAGTAAAAATCATCAGGAGATAAATGTACATTATCAATACACTCATTGTCGTACAACATCGATCCGATAACAGCCATTTCAGCCTGTTCGTCGTGCGGCATTACCCGTGACGCATGCGCGTCACATGTTTTATATTTTGTCTGATTTTCCATGCTTACACCATATACAGCCGTCTTCAATTAACTCAGATTGTTTTGATACTCTTTTACCGCATGATGGGCAATCAATAAACATTGTATTTTGTTGCGGGCTTGCTCGTGATTTGTCGCATGATAGTTCATCGTTCCAGCGTTCGTTTTTGATCCAACGTTCCGGGTCTGGCCATTCAGGGCAGAATTGGCCAGCACATTTTAATTCATCTTTGTTTTTCTTTTGCGCCCTGATAGCTTTTAAAATTATTTCTATATCCGGATTGGTCTTGTTCTTTTTCCATTCTTTGAATGCTGCTTTTTTCTTTACTGATTTTGGATATTCAGCCCAAAAAGATAGAAAGTCGTTTGGATAAACGACTAATGTATTGTTTTTTGTTAATGGTGAAGGTGAAGGTGAAGGTGAAGGTGATGTGTTATCGCCAACTATACCTTCAACTATACCTTCAACTATAGTTGAACTATCCTTTTTTTTCTCACCCCATCGCGCTTCCATTCCTTTTTTCCCTCTGTTTTCAGCGGCTTGCTTACGAACAAGTGCTGCTTTAAGCTCTTTTTCAATGCGATGATGCACCCAGAAGCCGGGCATTGTTTCCTTGTCGAAGTATTCGCCAACTATATCCTCAACTATAGTTGAACTATCGCCCTTAATGTTTATAATCCGTTGTATCCTGTTTTCTGGGAGTGGGCCGCGATTTTTCCAGTAAGCCATCATCAACAAAAGATATGCACCATGTTGTTCTGTGGTCAGGTGCATAGTATCAGATAAATAATCACCGACATAGAGCGGCATCCATATATCAGTTTTTGTTATCATTTTTGTCTTCCTTATCAAGTCCTAATCTTTGTATAAGAGTTTCAACGTCTTCAAAGGCATACCGGAATGAACGCTTGAGCGTTTTCTCAAGCTCAACGGTAAGTTGTCCGGTCTGCTCTAAATGTGTAAGTAATTTTGCTAACTGACGATTTTTCAATTTCTCAACAGGACTTACTTCCATATCATGACCTCATATGTAATAAACAAACGCTGACTTCTCGCTCCCCGGATCAATTGCTAATATTACCATTTTTCGGCCCCCTTGTTTACAGATAATTCTTTAATTTATCGTAGCATTCCTGCTTCCAGGCCGCCGTGTTCTTCTGGACTCTATTGCGCTCTTCCCGCAGCCGGTCAAAAAGCTCTTCCGTCCGAACGCCGGTTGCAATAAGACGCTCCTTGAAGTCAGGATCGTTATGGGCAGAAAAACTACCCAAAGAATGATGGACGCCGCATAAACATATAGCATTGTCAAGGCTATACCTTAAACTGGCATGCCTTCTCGAAAAGATATGGTGGGCGTGAAGTTGAGTAGCTCTTGTTGTGCAATCCGCAACCTCGCATTTCCATCCCGCTCGTTCTTTGCAAATATCAGCCCATAATTTCAGAAGTTTCTTGTCTGTCAACTTAATTACCATTTTTCAACCTCCTCATTCTTTTCCCATCGTGTTCTCCAATTCCAGGCGCATCCTGTGCCGGAGCCGCTAACTCCGGCTAAAGGGCAAGAACTATAAAGACCTCTTAGCATGTCGTGACGGGCCACGCTAAAAACGCAAGTCTTGCAAGGGGACAATCTTTATAGACCTCTTGTCCGGTTCTATCCGTTGTTGGCCGCAATGGATAGATAGCGCCAGCCAAGTGGTAACAGAGTTTTTGCTCGCAGCTTCGGCAGTCTTGGCTGCCATTGCTAAAATCATTTCCCTGTTATCCTAATGTTTGGCGGGCGGGTGCGCAATCACCTGTCCGCCATTCAATAATAAATTTTAAAAGAGCACAGAACAAATTCCATCCAGCGGACTCGCTACGCTCCCCGCTGATTTCTACGTTAGAATAGAAAAATGATCGATGTAGTTTTCTGGCCACTATTCGTCACTTTTGCTGCCATCGCCATTGGAGCAGTCCTTAAAATGGTCGAGGCGTTGCATGGCAAGAAGCTCTCTGATGATGAGTGCTCTCGTCTCAGGGTGCAACTCGACGTTCTCAATAACCCAACAAACGAAAAAGCCCTTGATGTTCAACCTGTCGGCGTGAGTAAACCAAAAGAACCTTTTAACGTTGATAAAGAAAAGTCTCATGATGCCCTCCTTGAAGAGAACAAAAGGAGAAACTTCGTAAGTTTTTTGTAACACCTAAACCATAGTTTCTTCTCTCGCTCCTTTTGCTCCTGGATGGCGCTCTCAAGTTCGAGTATTTCTCTTAAGCCGTCGCGGATTTGAAAGAATTTCTCAATATCAAAAGGGGGAACCTTCTCTTTGGGACTGTCACACATAAATAAAAATCCTCCTAACCATTCAATCAACCCGACCGGAATAATGTCCGGTGCGTTTCGGCCAAGCCCGTGGCCGGCGGGTTATCTCTACGTTGGCAGTCCTCACAAAGGTCTAGTTGCCTTTTGTCCCACCAAGCCTTGCCGCAGGCCCGGCACTTGCATTGGATTCTGATTTTGCGTTTTTTCATCGGAAAAACCACATCAAAACTGTTCGCTTGATCTTTTGGCGCCAAATCCAGAACGACAACGACAACGCGCACTTGCGCTTAATAATCCATTTCAACATAGCCCGAACCTTTCCGCCAGCCGGACTCCCCCATAAATTGCTAAAAAAACAAAAGCCCACGCCGCCAGCAAGATGCCGGCGACAACGGCCAGACGGGTGAAGCCGCGAAGATAGTGTGTTTTTAGCATGGTGCCTCCTTGTTGTTTGTTCAATATAAATCTGTTTAAAAAAGACAGTAATGTTTAAAATCTTTCCACGGGATCAAACGGCCTTCTGTTTTATATAAAAATTTCCCAAAATCGTCTTTTGTCTCCCCATAACGCTGTGGATATTTTTCATAAGCAGAGGGTATCTCATCGAGCTTAAAACATCGGCATACAAAGGCTCCGTCTGGCTTACACATACTATAAATAATGAAGTCGGCCTTTGAATACAGTCCCCACCCAGGAGAACCGGTATTGCAATTTGAGATAGTCTCAAAAAAGATGCTGTTATATGTTTTTCTTACAGTTTTAAGTGATAAGCTTATGTTTTGCACACCATTATCCAGAACTATATCTATATCGTTCTTCTTTTGTAACGACTCGTAAATAATGCTTTCTGAATTAAAGCGTATAAAAATTGAATCATTCCCTCTACTGTTCAACCACGGCTTAAAAACATCGTTATAGAATTGTTCCTCAAGCGCTAAATCATCCTTGAACATTGCCAAATACCGTCCAGTTTTCTCTTTTTCGCCTGCTGAAATATTCAAGATATGCAGGATAACTATTTGCCTCAATTATCTTATATGATATTTCCGGTTTTTCTGAATGTTTACCGCGCGGAGCTTCAAAGTGCGTAATAGTGTTGTTTGTTCTTGTCTGAAGTATTCCTTTTACAAAAAACAATAGCTGTTCTGTGCTGTTTCTGAAATAACTACCCATTCCCATTGATGGCTTAATCCATGTTATCACTGTTTTGTAAGAAAAACCCCAACCTGTCCCAAGTTTTAACGCCTCGTGCAGAAAATTGTTTGTTGTCCATAAATATAAATGGCAATTCTCCTCGGCGTATTTACCGATATTAAGGGCTTGCAATTCATCTACCCCCATCGTTGCATATTCGGGATGACCACGCCCGGCAAGAGATAAAGAACCGTAATCCCACGGCGGATCTAGAAGGATTGTCTTGAACTTGCCTTCGATAACGGGGAATGTTTTACTTTCAATCGCCTCTGAATCTTCCTTCTTTTTCTGCTTGCGCTTTGCAGCCTGCTTGCTGGTTTTTCCGCTCTTAACCTTCTCTTGTTCTTCTATTGGCAGACCGGCCAAGACTTGAGCCTCGGCAGATAGGTCCTTTGATATGCCTATTTCTTTAAGGGTTGGAGGCAAGTTGACCAACTGGTCGTCATTCTCAACCAGTTGTAAATTAGGGTTTCCCCCTTTATTTTTCTCCATCTCCTTCAAGAATTCGCCGAGCTTTATTTCGGCTGATATTTCTATGCTCCGTGCATATCCAACAGCATCTTTCCCCAAGTCAAGTTTTTTGGCGTAATATTTTGCCGATGCCGCTATGTCCATTAAGTTTTTTGCATCATCTATCGTCTTGACCTCAGCCAGCATTTTTGTGGCATTACTTAAGAGCATCAAAGAGTTTTCAGTCATATCAATAAGTCCTTTGGGTCAACGTTTAACAGGTCGGCAATCGTTGTAAGCGTTTTCAAAGTAGTTGATTTACTTTGCAAAATCTTGCCGTAAGTCGAAGCTGTCATCCCGCACTTTCGCGAAAAGGCCATCTTGCCCAGCCCCGTCGCCTTTCGTTCTTTTTCCATTTTTTTGGTATTTATCTTCATAATGGCTGCCATTATAATCGAAATATAACGCCAGATCAAGAAATATTTTCACGAACATGACGGATAACGAAAATAATTCTTGACAAAATTGAACGTCGGTGCGTATAATACCCACGAAACATAGCAACACCCCGAAGCTCCTGGCTTCAGGCTTGAGCGCCCGCAGGGCATAACGGACATGGCGTCCACTCGTTAAGCCGCAGTAAGCCGCAAAGGACGTTCCGATTTCGAAGCTGGCAGAGGCGGAAACTTTAGGGGGTGGATTGGCCACCACGAATGAAGGGATAAAAATAAACAGATTAGGGAGGGTGAGATGAAAACCGTATCAATGTGGTCATATGAAAGCGGAGCGCGGGAAATAAATCTTCACGGTGTCGAGCCGGAACTTTTCGAGAAACTTCGGCCTGCATTCGACGTTAAAGAGGGAATGCCGGACTGGGTAGGCCAGATAAATGTTGACAAAAACACAACCATCATATTTTTCAAAAAGCACGACGACGGAAAGGATGAAAAATGTCAAGATTTGTAACGTGGTCGGCCATCATCGTAGTCACCATCGCGCTCGTGTTTTGCGGACTGTATTGGTCGCAGGCTGTCAAGGTGCGGGAGAATATCACGAGCCAGTCCGACGAGGAGTATATCCTCATGATCCTGAAGCAGAAGGGCGCGGATGATTGCGTGCTACGGCTAATATCCGAAGGCGTCTGGAGCTGCACTGAATTCAAAACTGGAAAGATTTTTATGGTGAGAAGATGAAAGGAGAGCAAAACATGACAGAATCCGAAAAGTATGCAGAATTTAATGCCCTGATATGCGAGGCCCAGGCGTTATCCTTCAAAGCCGATGCCATGAAAATAAAAAACCTTGAACGAAAAATGAGATGCGAATCACCGATATACCATGAGCCAGCCTTTATGGGACTGGTGAAAGAAGTCAAAAAAATCGCAGAAAAATTCAGAAAGTTGGGAGGCGTGAAATGAACTTATATCCGCATGATCATTCAGAATTATTTACAGAATACGGCAGGCGCAAGTCGCAGGAATGTTATGACATCGAGGCGCGGGAAAAAGAGAAGGTCTTTGATGATGGCGAACAGGACGGCAATGAATACCAAATCCCTGTTATCCGCTCAGGACACCAAAAGCGGGTTGAAGAGGTAGAGAGGTAGCATGATGCGGAGGGGGTGGGAAACCACCCCTGATGCAAACAAAAAGGAGGTGAATATGGAAAAAGCTTTGTGGTTAGAAGAACGAAGAAGAGGCATCGGGGGGAGCGACGTGGCCGCCATTATGGGCTTGTCGCCGTGGAAAACAGCGTATCAGGTTTATAGGGAAAAAAGGAAGGAGGTCGAAGATTGGAGCGGAAACGAATTGACGGACTGGGGCAAACGCATGGAACCAGCAATCCGGCAATGGTATTCCGATCAGACCGGGCGCGACGTTCGCCTGCCCGATAAGATCATGTATCACCCGCAGCACCCTTTTATGCTGGCATCGTTGGACGGTTTCACCGACGATGGGCGCGTGGTGGAAATCAAGACGGCCAGAAGCGGCAAGGATTGGGGCGAACCGGAAACAAATCAAATTCCTGATTATTATGCAGTCCAAGTGCATCATTATATGACCATCACCGGATTCAAGGTGTCCGATATTCCCGTTTCGATTGCCGGCGGATCACCTTCCATTTATACCGTCGAGGCGGATAAAGAAATATCAGAAATGATTATTGAAGCCTGCGCTAAGTTTTGGGAGCGCGTTCAATCAGGGAACCCGCCCGATCCTATCACCTATGCCGACGCCGTGGCGCGGTTTGGCAGTCTAAAAGCAGAGGGTGCTATTCAGGCCGACAATAGTGTTATCCTTGCCGTTGAGTGCATTAAGGGCGTCCGGTCGCAAATCAAAGAACTGGAAGAACAGGAAGAGGTTTGGAAAGCGCGGATCATCATTGCCCTTGGCGAGAAAGCTGACACGCTTATTGACAGCACAGGACAGCCGCTTATCACATACAAACTGGCCAATGGCAGGAAGATGTTTGACGCTAAGACCTTTGAGAAAGATCAGCCGAACCTTTATCAGAAGTATTTAAAAACCAGCGAACCGTCAAGACGGTTTCTCGTTAAATAAAAAGGAGCAACACAATGAATACAATGAACGGAAACTCAGTATCAGCGGTTTATGAAGCACCTATCGCCACCAGACCGCACGCGAACGCAGCAATGGTCGAAGTCGAACAGCAACGCGCAATCAGCGAAGTTCAGGGCGCTATTATCCTTGCAAAGAGATTCCCCCGGAATCAGCTTGAGGCCCTTGACAGGATCACGACCGCCTGTCAGCGCCCGTCCCTCGCAGAGCAGGCGCTTTACTCCTACGCCCGCGGGGGGTCGGAAATCACCGGCCCGTCAATCAGGTTGGCCGAAGCTATCGCGCAGAATTGGTCAAACCTGCAATTCGGGATCAGAGAAATTGAACAGCGCAATGGCGAAAGCACAGTTCAGGCGTATGCTTGGGACATGGAAACTAATGTCAAGCAAGAAAAAACATTTCAGGTCAAACATGAACGCTATACGAAAAAAGGCCGATATGCACTTGAAGACCCACGCGATATTTATGAAATGACGGCCAATCAGGGCGCGCGGCGACTCCGCGCCTGCATCTTGGGGATCATCCCCGGCGACGTTATTGATGCCGCCGTTAGCCAGTGCGAACAGACATTGAAGGCGAAAGCAGATACCTCGCCGGAAGCCCTAAAAAAACTCGTTGAAGCCTTTGCCCCTTACAAAGTGACAAAAGAACAAATTGAAAAGCGAATCCAGCGCCGCCTTGACACAATTACACCGGCACAGCTAATCCAGTTGCGAAAAATTTATAACAGCCTAAAAGACGGAATGAGTGGCCCGCTGGATTGGTTTGATGCGGCATTGACGGAAGAACGGGCGCCAGCCGATGCGAGCGTTTCTCTGAAAAACAAACTAAAAAACAAACAGGATAAAGAACCTTCCGCCGCCGTTCCAGACCCGGAACCGGCTGAAATGGCACCAGCGCCGTGCCCAGACAACCCAGAAACGACATATACGTGGGCATTTTGCAGTGCGTGTAAAAAGTTTGTCGGATGCCCGGCATGGGGGTGAAAAATGACCTATTACCAAAGAAACCGGGCCAGGATACTGGAGCTGGCCAGGAAATATCGGGAGGCAAACAGGGCGGAGATCAACCGCAAACAGCGTGAGCGATATGCGACAAACGCCGACTACCGGCAATATCAGGCGGACTATAGAGATGAATACCGGAAGTTTTACGGAAGGTAAAAACATGAACCATGAAACCGTCAACGAAATAGAAATCGCAGTTGCAAGATACTTTGATACCCGGGTTAACATGATTATTCCTAATGTTTTTTGGGGACTTGATTTGCAGCACGAATGCGACATTTTTGTCTTAACCAAAACAGGTTGGGCCTACGAGGTCGAAATTAAAATTGATAAATATGATCTAAAGGCCGATGCTAAAAAGAGGCATGGCCATAACTCAAAACTATTAAAGAGATTATATTTTGCAATTCCCGAAAAACTAGAACCGGAAATTAAAAACATTTCAGAACGCGCCGGTGTATTGGTCGTCGATCCTAATGGTAAGGTCAGTAAAATAAGAGAGGCAATACAAAACGAACTGGCAATTAAAATAACCGATGAAAAAGCATTAAAACTAGGAAGGCTTGCTGCCATGCGAATCTGGAATTTAAAGAAAAAAATAAAAATATGTATAGACACTATCGAAAGAATGAATACCGGAAGCTTTATGGGAGGATTGAAAAATGATTGGCCTTGAAATCAATGAAAAAAAAAGCAGCGTTAAAAATAATAGAAGAGTGCTCTGAATCACTGGAGAAAAGGGGTGTAGAAGGAATAACTGATTTGCAGAAAAAATATGCAGATAAGGGGAAACAATATAAGAGCATGGCCAAAAACGAAGTTCCTGAAAGATATTATTATTTTTGGGCTAACCATTATGAGATATACAAAGGCAAAACTATCATAGAGCTTACAATTCATCACGTAAATCGAAGATACGGACCGTCTCCAGACGGGTGGGCATTGCTGGTGACACGATGGGTTTTGACTGTTGATGAGATAAATGGCGCAACGATTTTCGGAGAAGTCAGAGATTGAATACCGCTAACTTTACGGGAGGAAAAACATGAACCAGATAGCAATGCTTGAATCGTTGATCGAAGTACTGAAAAAACAGATGGAAATTATCGAGCAGCAAGCAAATGATTTAAAGTGCTGCGGGAATTGCAAGAATGCCCCTGTTACTAATATATTTGGAGAGCCAATAAATGGCCATAAGGTTTGTCCTAAATGGTATCCAGATGGGCTAACAAAGATTGACAGGGTATAAATAAAGGATGAGATTGGAGGCAAAGAATGAAAAAACTATCAATTGACGATCTAATGGCAGAAATTTGGGCAGCGGGACGGAACTGTGATCGCGAAAAATATGATAATGCTACGGATGAATTGAGCAGCAGGTTCATAGAACTCGAAAACCTTAAGTGTTGCGGCAACTGTAGAAAATATACTGCAACCCGTAGGTGCTACATCATACATCCCGGATCACATTGCTGTGAATTTTGGTATCCCGACGGGTTGAAAAGGAAGGAGAGAGCATGACAAAGCGAGAATTATTAAAATTGTTGAAGGACGTACCTATGGACGCGGTCATAGGATTTAGGGCGAACGACTTGGGCGAGGATTGTCCCGGAGAACATTTTAGAACTGGATTTGAATTGGAACCGGATGATTTTGCAAAAAAGGAAGGTTTTGATTTTTTGTTCATATAGTGGCTGGGAAACAGAATGTGGGAAGAAGTTTATCACGCGGCATGGAACGCCAAAAAACAATGGCTTTAAGATTTGCCCGGTCTGTGGACGGAAACTAAGACAAAAAGTGCTTAAGGAGGTAAAATGAAAAACTTCAAGGTTATAATCAAGACCGACAGAAAGAATTGCCCGTTTAAATACAGATCATATTATGCAACGAGAGTATCATGCACAGCAAATGATAAGTTATGCACAGAAAAGAACTGCCCGTTTAAGGTGAAATAAAAATGTTCATAACAGTTAAAAGCGAAAATAAGAAAATAAAAGTAGATGTAAGCGAAAAGAATTGTCCGCTTTATGCTTGTTTCTCCCCCCATCATTATCAGCACAGGATTTATAATTCAAGAGAGGGAAGTATGACTTGGTCTGATAAGTACTATTCTTGCAGTTACCGGAATTATCACGGGTGTCCCGATGTTAAAATCAGAAAGGAGAAGATATGAAAAAAACGAGGGTGGATTATGAAACGTACTTACAAGCTTCGATTTTAGAGGCTAATAATGTGATGGAAAAATTAAATATTAAGGCGAAACAGCCTTGCACTTGCAAACTGTTACGGCGGAAAGGGAAGCTCAATTCATGTCCTTCCTGTCGTGCTGGAGCGGCGCTAGAATGTATCTTACACGTCATCAGGATGGAAACTCGTGAATAAAATGGCTGGAGGAGGCAGATAAATGAACAACACTATTAATATCAGCACAAACGAACAAATATGTGCTAAATGCGGCAAAAGGGGGAAAGGATTTTACGAAGCAACAAACGCACCTGGAAAATATATTTGCTATAAATGTATTTTAAAAAATATTAAACGTAAAGACTAACGCAAAAGAGGATGAAACATGACTGATACCGAAGACAAGAGATTAATAAGTGAATACATGGGGTGGTTCGCTCACCCACAGGGATTTTGGTACGAGCCTCCGGTTTATTTCGCCGCTGGTGTTCATGGCAACATTGATTTCAATCTCAACGACGCCGGACTGTGTGTTAAGGAGATGCAGAAACGTGGAGACTTGGATGATTTTATCAGCCGTGTTGCGGCAGACGACACAGAGTGTCATACATGGAGTCAGTTTTTTGCATGGCTTTATGATGCCGATAACTTTTTTAAGGCTATGGCAGCTTGGCTGAAGGAGGAAAAGAAATGAACATATCAGAAATACAAGAAAAAGCAGTTGCTTGGCATAAGAAGAATTTTGGCGAGTATTATGGCAGTGGCTATCGTTACTTATTAGGTATCTGTGAAGAGGCCAGTAAACTTTGTCGTATTCATCTTAAAGGAGAGCAAGGAATTAGACATACACCAGAAGAGATTATTAACATAAAGACGGATGCTATCGGATATATTATTATTTTCCTCTGTAATTATTGTGACAGTCAAAACTTTGCTCTTGAAGATTGTATTTGCAAGGCATGGAAAAGAGAAGAGAAATGAACGAAAGGGAAATTAATCTAGCTACAGAAATGTTAATGCATTCTGTTTTTGCGTCTGATCAAGAAGTAAAAAATATTAAGATTTGGGAGGAATTAATCACAATACTTAGAATGTTTTGCCTTCAAGAAGTCTTGGACGAAGCAATAAAGAGAATTATTAAAGGAGAGGGAAAAGAGAAATGATTGAACGGCAGGAGCTCCATTGTCATAATTGTGGTCAATATGTGCAATTTAATCTCGATCTTGAGTTAAATGGCAAGCATATTATGAACTGCCCAAAGTGTAATCATGAACATTACAGATATGTTTATGATGGAAAAATATCAGATAGAAGATGGGGTCAAGATCCATCACAAAACAACGTATATAATGTTTTTGCTCTAACTACAACACATACATCAGTAAGCACATATTCAACATATCAAGGAGGTTCAGTATATCAAGGAGGTTCAACCTTTCTTTACGGTGCGTGGATGGACTTGACTACAGCAACTTAATTATGGGAGAATATAAGGAAGGAAAAGAAATGAACAGAATAAATGTTGGCGATAGGGTGAAATGTTACGTAGAGGAAGGGGGAGAAATGGTCGAGATGCACACCGGAATAGTGATGGGAGTGCAAGATGGTTACTATATCGTTGACAGGATGTCACTGCATGGCGGTGCGCCCTGGCTCAGCCAGGAAAGATTTGTTAGTAAGGAAGAAAAGAAATGACTAACTGGAAACAATTTCTTACCGAAGAAGTTTTAAAAGAGTGTTGGCATGGATTTGAAGATATATTGTGTTTTTCTTCCTCTGTCAAATGCCAAAGCTGCGGTATCCGTAATACCTCTCTGTCTCGCCGCGCCTTTAATAATCGCAATGATATGATGGATTTATACGAAGCAGTGAAAAAGGACGGAAGAAAATGGGAAGAATACTTGGTATTTTTATGGCCAATTTATCTTGACGAGTCTAAACACCTTTTAAACAGTAACGCAAAAACGTCAAGAGGTGCATTCGTCTCGTGGCTTTTCTGCCTTGACTGTGCAGACTATGAAGACAGATGCAAAATGGTAGCGGAGTTTTATGGATGGGAGGAGGAGAAATGACCAACTGGAAAAAGTTTCTAACAGAGAATGTCTTGGGTGAATGTTGGGACGCAGATAAACGCCCAGGCGGAGACTTACCTAATCGCACCTTTGATAATTTCAGTGACCTGATGAGCTTGTATGAAGAGATTTTTAAAGATATTAATAAGTGGGCAGTGTTTATCGTTTATTCCAATGGTATTTTTTGGAGAAATTATAGACCACATAGTTCATTGGATAAAGCTCAATCAGATTTTAGTGCCTGGCTTTTCTGCTCCGCCAAGGTGGGACACGAAGATAGGTGTAAAATGGTGGCGGAGTTCTATGGATGGGAGGAAACTGCCACCCAGACCCTAAGCCTGCCTGGTGCAGGTCTGCAACACTTTAAAAATACGGAGGTATAATGGGAAACGTAAAGGATATTAACTGGCACAAAGCCTGCTTGAAAAATTTTCAACTGTCAATTCAACGAAAACAGGAAGAATTTGATAGATTCCAAAACGACCTGCGACAGGCTTATAAGGACTGTGATTTTTACGAAAAGCAAATACTGGAAGCAGAAAAAGCGCATAAAGATAAATTTGACCGTGAGCGATATTTAGCAAAAAGGATTACGCTAAAGCAAAAGAACCAATGCGCCGACAAGTAAAGCCCCGGCTCCGAAACCACCAAACAGCATTGTCCATTGAGGTTTTCCGGCTGTCTTGATTTCCTCAAGCCTTGCCTTGTCTTTTTCGTCCGCTATCTTTCTTTCTGTATCAAGTTGTTTCATGGTTTCGTCAAACTTCTTTGACATGGTATCAACTTGGTTTTTAAGTGATTCTATTTGTATAGAAAGTTCTTTAACAGACACTTCGTATTGAATTACCTGCTGTTCGCAGACCCGGCCACGTTCTAATTCAACGACCATCTTTGATGCGTCCGGTTCGGA
>Ga0265297_10004881_pt1 | contig 21252 bp, 39 predicted proteins | sample Munlanlwell13791_FD_192502 | JGI IMG/M metagenome (GOLD analysis project Ga0265297, IMG submission 192502) | Leachate microbial communities from a municipal landfill in Southern Ontario, Canada - Leachate well 137-91 | ecosystem: Engineered > Solid waste > Landfill > Unclassified | place...
ATCTTCATAGAAAGATTAAAAATCAAAGAAAAGATTTTCTTCATAAAGTAACTTCAAATATGATAGCCAAATATTCTGGATTTATTTTAGAAGATCTTAGTATCTCAAATATGATGAAAAATCATAAATTAGCTAGAAACATCTCTGATGTTTCTTGGTATGAATTTAACAGAATGTTAGAATATAAGTCTCTATGGAACTTTAAATATTTTGTTAAAGTAGATAGGTTTTTTGCTAGTAGTAAGATTTGTAATAATTGTAATAATAAGAAAGTAGATTTAACATTGAAAGACAGAATTTATAAATGTGAAGTTTGTGGAAATATTATAGATAGAGATTATAATGCTAGTAAAAATATTTTAGAAGAAGGAATGAAAATAATAGAAAATACCGCAGGACATGCGGGAATAAACGCTTGTGGAGACGAGAGGTTCAGAGTTTCCGAAAGGAAACGTCGGTGCTCGTCAAAGAAACAAGAAAAAGAGTTAATACATAAGTATTAAGAAGCCACAGGGCTTGCCCTGTGGAGTGTCACTTAATAAGTATCCAATTTATTTTTTAGAATTTATTTTAATTTTTAAAATGGGCTGAATAAAAATGCTTATCGGTTTTAATTGGTTCGAATCCAATCTTTTCATAGCGATATGAAAATGAAATGCGTTTTTAAAATAGTGTCCATTTTTTGTCTCGGTGATATAATGGTATTATCTTATCCTTCCAAGTTAAGTATGTGGGTTCGATTCCCATCCGAGACTTATTTATCCATTTTTAAGAAAGGTTTTATATCATGAAAATAGAATTTAAATTTGAAAAAGGAGATCATATTTGTATGATACTTCCTTTTTTAGGCTGGACGAAAGCAAATAATAAAAATGTATTATTTTTAGGATGGATAAAATATACACTTCAATTAATTTTTTAGATCACATATGATTTTCAATAGAAATATCTTGTATAGGAATACATAAAGGAGAGAGGATAAGTAGCTTAGCTATTTATATTTTATATTTAATTCCTTATACTATATTACTATCAACTGGTAATGAACACAGATAAAAGCAATATTGAAAATCATATTTTTTTATTTCTATTAAAAAGTATTTTTCCAGTCTTTAGGGCTTCGTCCAGGATCCATTTTTCTATTTTTATAGTGTGTTTTTCGTCTAATATCGGCACTTTCGCACCCATTCTAATTACGGAAGAAGAAGAAAGGTATATTATGTCTGGATATAATGGATATTCGATGTCTAATAATGCTATGGAAGCATATAATCAAGGATTATGTCCTGCATCAAAAATAGGAAAATATCCTTCTCCTTTAATTAAGAAATTTTGTCCTTTTGTAGAATGGCATCATTGTTCTAAAAATTATAATAAAGTTTATTTTTATGACCCTAAAACTGTAGATGAAGTTTTTAAAAATAATCCTCTTGCAAAACAAGCATTAGAAGAGTATTATAAAAAAGAAACAAAGATTTATAAAAATTGTGTTGTTGAATGGATTGAATGGAGTGGTTCTTTTAAAAATCCTAAAAAGAAATTTAAAAAAGAAGAAAATTGTTTAGTAGAAGTTACTAATAGTTGGGCAAATATAACATTAAGTAATGGATTAAAATTTAGAAAAAAGTTGACAACAAAAGGATTTTCATTTACAGTCAAAGAGTAGTTTTTTAGGAAAATAAGGTTTAAAAATGGAAAATAATTGGATTAGTGTTGAGGAAAAATTACCAGAAAAAGACGAAGTAAGAGATTTCGGATATTTTTGGGGAAGTATAGATGTCTTAATATTTGATGGAAAGAATATAAATATAGGATATTGGGTTCAATGGGAAGAAAATGAATTCCCCTTAGAGTGGAAAATTAAGGGAAGGGATTCTTATAGTATTAGTGGGATAACCCATTGGGGATATCTTCCAGAAATTCCCTAAAAATTAAAGAGTAGTTTTTCCAGCCTAAAGGACTTCGTCCAGGATCAATTTTTCTCTTTTTACCACATATTAGACTTAAATTTTAAAAAGAAAGGTATAAAAATGTTATCTGAAATTACTTTAATTGCTTATTCTTTTTTTGGAGGAAAACAAATTGTTCAAATATCAGAAGAGAATATAGAAATAATTTCTGATGATAGAAAATGCAATGATGGATATTTAAGTTTTAAAGGAACAGATTTTGAAAATAAGGAAGTTCCTTATCCTACAGAAAAATTAAGAAAACAATTTGCTAAAATTTATATGGATTTAAATAGTTTTAGAGGTTATTCAAAAGAAGAAGGAAGTAGATGTCTTTGTTCTATTAGTGGGCAAGTTTGTGAATGGGCTTTTAAAGATTTAAATCCTCAAAAAGTATTTAATATTTATGGAAATGGAAAAACCGTATTTTTGAGTGGGAACTAAAAACGGGTATTATGTTTGGGAATAATGGATATCTAATGTTTAAATAATGCAATAGATATTTCAATAAAAGATTACTTCCTTTTTTTAAAAAAATGAAAGGAAATATTATGAAAGAAGAACAATACAAACAAATGGTGAAAGATTTTAATGAAAAATCTAATTCCGATTATTTGTCAGAAATTAATTTTTTGAAATTTAGAAAAACAAAGAAAGGAATAAAAGTAAGCTTTTCTCTAGGAAAACCATATGAAATAGAACAATTAAAACAAAATATTATAAAAGCTGGAAAGCCGTATTATGGAGATTTTTAACTATATTATCCAGCAGAATGTGTTTTATTCAGGATCATTTTATAGTCCAAATTTCTTATATATTATTTGAATTGTTAATTTAAAAATGAATAAAAATAAAATAGATTTAGAAATAAAAAAAAAACGCACTGTTAGATCAATTGGATAGATCAAAAGCCTTCTAGTAAAACACTGGGCTTTATAAGAGAAATCTTATAAATGTAAACTCTCAAATTCAGGGAAAGCTAAGTCTTATTAAAGATAAGCCAATCCTGAGCCAAACCTAGAAATAGGAAGGTGCAGAGACTAGACGGGAGTTGCCTAAGTTCTTATTTTTTTAAAGAATAAGGTAAAGGGATAGTCCTACCCCCTAATGAAAGTTGGGGAAGGTGAAGCTTTAGGTTGTAAGTTCGAGTCTTACACAGTGCATTGATTATTAAAGGATTTTTAACAATTATATCGAAAGTATAATTGTTAAAAATCTTATAATTGGAGATAAATAATATGAGAAAAATTATAAAAGAGAATATAGGATGGTCAATCACTATAATTTCTTTTGTTATGGTCGTTATTATTAATATTATAACACTTTCTTATTATTTTGGAAAAATAGATGAAAGAATGGAGAATATCTTAAATCAAAATAAAGATATTTCTATAAAAATAGATTCTAAAATGTCTATTGAAACTCATAATATTATAGAAGATAAAAATGTAAAAGACCATGATTTAATTAGATCTGATATTGCAAATTTAACTAATTTAATTAAAATATACAATGATAATGTAGTTAGAAAAATAGATGAACATGATAGACAATTAAATAGTTTAAAAACTGATGTTGCTATAATTCAATCTAAAGAGAAAGTAAATTAAAATGATTGTTGATGCGAAAATGGAAGATCTTTTAGGTAAAATCTTAACTAAAATTGAAGTAGGTTACGATAAAAAAGAAATATATTTTTATACTTCTTGTGGAAAAAGATATAGTCAGTATCATGATCAACATTGTTGCGAACAAGTTTTAGTAGAAGATATTTGTGGGGATTTAGATGATTTAATTGGGTCTCCTATTCTTTTAGCAGAAGAAGTAATATATGAAAATAAAACTCCTGATGGTTTTGAGGAAAAAAATCACCAGTGTTATTGTTGGACTTTTTATAAATTAGCTACTATAAATGGATATGTAACCATTAGATGGTATGGAAATTCTAATGGATATTATGGAGTAAAAGTAAGTATGAGAGTAGAAGATATAGAAGAAGAATTATTTGAAAATTAATATAAGTTATTATTCCCGAATAGTTTAAAAGTAAAACACGAATTTTGTAAATTTGAGATGAGGGTGCAAGTCCTTCTTTGGGATTTTTCAATTCTAATATTTTTTTTCACTTGAAAGGATTCTCTGTCCAGGATCCATTTTTTCCCTTTTCTCCATATCTAATGTATATTTTTAAATTTAATCAAAGGTTTTTACTATGGAAAATTGTCCTCTTTGTGGCGAAAAAATAATTAGTGAAGATTTTATTATTTGTATAGATAATGAAAACGACCCAGGAGCAGGAGCTCTGGAAACTAAATATGGATGCCCTCGTCTAACTTGCTCTTTATCTATTAAAAATTCTATGTTTACTTTAGAAAATTTAGAATTTATTAAAACAATTTTAGATAAAAGTAACGATCGTTCTCGTCATGTGCATCTTTCTAATGAGAAGATAGAAGAACTTAAAACAAAAGTTTCTGAATATCAACAAGAGATATTAGATAGTAAAAATAAAACTTTAGAATATACGGATTTACTTGCTGAATCTTATAAAAATACTGTTCTCGATAAAAATGAACTAATAAGTGTTTATAATCAATTAGAGTCTTGTTACGTTAAAGAGTCAGAAAGAAATTTAAAGAGAATTAAAGAAATCGATAAAGAAATATCTTTTTATAAATATTCAAGTTATTTTGTATTATTTATCTTAATTATAATATTTATTGCATCTTTTTTTATTTAAAAAAGGAAAATAAAAATGGATTTTTTAATTAGAATTTTTGATGAAGGTGGGAAAGAGTTAATAGATTTAAGAAACTACATAGAAGCTAATAACCTTGAAGAAGCAGAAAAAATAGCTTCTGAATATGAAGACAAATGTTATTATAATAATTTTTCTGTAGACTGGTATGAAGTAGACCGTATTTTGTAGTTAAGTATAAAGAAATTTTTTCCAGGATTTATTTTTTAATATCTACCATAGAAAGGTATAATTAATTTTTTCCACTAATTAATTTTAAAAAAGAATAACTATGGCAAATATTATAGAACATCGTAAATTCATTTGTGTCTGCTTTGGAGATACAAATAATAACAAAGCATGGCAAATTACTCTTTATGATAATGATGATGTTCTGGTCGAATGGGGGCGTGTTGGTAAAGCCCTACAAAGTAAACTTCATTCATCTGTAGGGCGTAGAAAATTTGAACGCCTTATTAATGACAAAACAAGTAAATCTAATTCTCCTGATAAATTATATACAGAAGTAAAAGCTATTGATAGTAATAATTCTACTATTTCAAAATCTTCATCTATTAAAAATGTAGATTTAAAAGAAATAGCTAAAAAGCAAATTAAATATAATAGTCCTATATTAGCTAATTTTATTGAGTGGTTGACAGAAATTAATGCACACAATATTTTAGTTGCAACTGGGGGAAGCGTACAATATAATGTAGTTAGTGGTCAATTTAAGACTCCTATGGGAATTATTGTCCCAGAACAAGTAAAAGAAGCACGTAATGTTTTATTTAATTTAGCTAAAGATGTTACTAATAAAAATTATGATGATAATTTTAATTATAATTTAAATCATTATTTAAGATTAATTCCTCATGATTTTGGTATGAGAAAAATTAATCCTTTAACTTTTCTTCCTGATATGAATTCAGTTCAAAAAGAAAATGATATTTTAGATGGATTAGATGCGTCGTTTAACGACGCTTTAAAACCCAAAGATAATAATTCTATCACTAAAACAGAAGAAAAAGTATTTGATACTGAACTTAATTTAATTACTGATAGAGATATTATTGAAAGAATTAATAAAAAATATGAATCAACAAAGAAAGGGAATCATAGTTGTTCTCATTTAAAATTAAAATATGTTTATTCTGTTTTAATTAAATCTACAAAAGATAAATTTGATAAAGTTTCTCCTGTTATCGGAAATATTCATGAGCTTTTTCATGGAACTAGCTCTCAAAATTTATTATCTGTATTAAAATCTGGACTAAAAGTAATTCCTCCTTCTACTGCCTATATAAACGGTAAAATGTTTGGGAATGGAACGTATGCTTCCCCATGTTCCTCAAAAGCGCTAAATTACAGTTTCGGATATTGGAACAATACTAGACATAATAGATGTTTTATGTTTTTAGTCGATTTTTGTTGTGGAAAGGTTTATGTTCCTCGTTCTAGCAATGAAACATTTCCTAAAAAGGGTTATGATTCTACTTGGGCTAAACAAAATATTTCAGGGGTTATCAATGATGAAGTAATTGTTTATAAGGATGAACAATGCAATCCTACTTATATTTTAGAGTTTAATATCTAGAATTTTGTATAGTAGAATGTGTTTGCCCAGGATAAATTTTTTAATTTTTCTATTGACAACAGAGATAAAAATGATTAATATACAAAAGTAGTTTCTAACTAATATATTTTTTTTAAGGATTTTTCAGATGAACAATATTATGTTAAATATTGAGATTGCTAAGACTGTTGATGAAATGATTGGGAACAAGGAAGTTTTTACTTTATATGATATTACAAAGAGAATGAAAGAAAATATTTCAAAGAATATTTCTTCTGACCCCCAAGAAAAAGCCGAACAAGAAGAAATTCTAAAAACCTCTCATTATGATATTAAACGAGAGATTAATAATATTGTTCAATCTGTTTTAGTATCTACTGATTATACTTTTACTTCGTGTAAATTGATTAAATTAGATGATTGTCCTAGGGCTAATGTATTTCATCCTACTGATGTTGATCCTAATTGTCATTATCAAATTAATGGTACAGATGATATTGATGAAGATGAAATTGAAGATGATGATATTAATGATGAAAAGGAATATGTTATTGAAAAAACTCTAGAAGATAGAATTAATATTCCTAAAGATATTATAGATGCTGTTTTTGATGAAGAAACAGTAAGAGTTACTTCTCCTACAAAATCTTTTTGGATTACTGCTAACAAAGATGGAAGAATGAGAGTTTCTACTTCTAAGTTAGGTTTTGACCCAAGAATTGAAATGTTTACAGTAAAAATTAACAAAGATAATAGATGCGAAATTTTAATTGATGAAGCGTAAGAAAAAAATGGGTATTTGAAAAATAATACCCTGACACCCCGGTAGCTCAGTGGTAGAGCGGAGTGCTTATAACGCTTAGGTCGGTGGCTCAATCCCACCCCGGGGTATTTAAATTTTCTTTGACAATTTAATATATTTTTTCGAACCTTATATTTTATTTATTTTTTATTAAAGGAATATTAAAATAAAGTTCGATATTATATAGGTATAATTAAGGAGAAAAAATTATGCCTATATGTAAAAAATGTGGAAAAAGTTTTAGTAATAGATTTAAAATAAATGAAATTTATAAAAATGCCAGACGTAGGAAAAATTGTTTTGAATGTAGTCCTTATAAAAAAAGAAATAAAATATATTATTCTGATAAAATAGAATGTATATGTAAAAAATGTGGAAGAAAATACATCTATGATAAACAAAAGGGAAATACTAAATCGGTTTGCAATTCTTGTTCCACTTATAATTCTAAACAAATGAAAAGAAAAATGATTATTTTTTATAAAGGGGGAAAATGTGGAATTTGTGGGTATGATAAATGCCCAGAAGCATTAGATTTTCATCATGTAAATAGCGATGAAAAACAATTTGATATTAGTTGTGGGAATGGGTGTTCTTGGGAGAGATTAAAAAAAGAAATAGATAAATGTATTTTGGTATGCTGTAGATGTCATAGAGAAATTCATTATGATTATTATCCAGATGCTTTTTTAAAAGAAATTAGAGATAATCAAATACAAATCAATGGAACTCACCCTATTTTTATAGAAACAAAAAATAAATTTGAAGAAAATATTAATAAGAATAAAAAACAAATAGTTGAAATGAAATGTGAATGCGGGAACATTTTTATTCAAAAATATAGAAAGCAAAAATATTGTTGTTTAGAATGTTCAACTAAATATAGAAGAAAAGTAACTTGGCCAACCAAAGAAGAATTAAGTGAATTATTAAAAAATAGCACTTTAGTATCTATAAGTAAAAAATATGGAGTTAGTGATAACGCTGTAAAAAAATGGGCTAAATCATATAATCTACTTTAAGGACTTAAAAAATGACAGTAAAAGAATTAATTGTTGAGTTACAAAAGATTAAAAATCAGGATAGACTTGTAGTTTTACAAAAAGATCCAGAAGGAAATGGTTATCATAAATTAATGGGAATAGATGATAATTATGTTTATGATAAAGAATATAGAGAAGTTCAATTAGAAAGACTAACAAAAGATTTAAAAGATGAGGGTTTTTCAGAAGAAGATTTAGGTTCTGATGATATGGAAAAAGCATTAGTATTATTCCCTTAAGAATTTTTAGGGGAAGATTTTTACAGTCTTTAGGACTTTCAGTCCAGGATCCAAAAATATCTATTCTTATACACTGAAAGGATTTTTTATGAAAATAGTCTTTATTTGTATTGTTTTATTTTATATTTTTTATAAAATTATCTTTAAAATTAGATATAAAGGTGTTGCTTTATGGACATCTGATGATGTTATCATCTGTAAAAATCATCGAAGAGTCTATATTACAAAAAAAGAAGTAGATAGACAATTAAAAGCGAGTAGTGACTGGATATGTCCTATGTGTGGAGAAATATCTGATTGTGTTCCAAAAGGTTCTGACACAGATTTTTTAGTTAATAATTCTATAAAAGGATTAAAAGGAATTAAAAAATGAATAAGTTTTCCTGTCCTAAATGTAAAAATGATATTATTAGATTAGTTTTTGGAGCCGTTGAATGTAAGGGAAAAGATTTTGAATTTGATTCAAATAATATCCTTACAGAAAAAACTATTAAATTTATTTTAGGAAAAAGTCATCCTATTATAGAAATTTTTTGCGAAGGATGTGGACATAGTTTATCTTTAGAAAATAATCCCGACGTAGATGATGTTTATAAATTAGATGAATTTGATGATTGGATAGAAGAAAATAAATTTGAAGAAATAAAAGATAATATTAGAGAAATAAAAAAATATTATAATTTCTTTTTAAGTCTTTATAAGAAAGAAAATAGTTTAACGATACGTGATGGAATGATTTTATTGTTCTTCACAGAAATGAAAATGTTTTTAAAGAGAATAGTAGATAAAACTTTTTTTTCGGAAGAGTTAAAATATCAAAATAGATTAGCAGATAATTTAGAAGATATGTTTTTAGTTACTGATGAAACTCAATTAAACGAAAAACAAATTAATTGTATTTTTGATGTTGTTAATAATTTTATTGAAAATTTTTGGGATTTGGATAAAGAAAAGAATGCGGACATATTAGGTGATATATTAAATAATGGATTAACTTGGCTTCCTATAACAAATAAAGCACAAAATATTATTAAGAAAGGATAATTTTTATGATTTTTATTCCGTGGATAACTTTAATTTTAATGGCAATTATAATTCCTACCTGTGTATTGGTTTTATTGTTTTTGTCAGATTGTGATGATGATGGTTTTTATACAATATGGGGAATAGGGTCCATTATTACTTTTATAGCTTTTTTTTGTTTTTTCTATTTTATTTATAAAGATACCAGTTTAGATGAAAAATTAGAATTTTATAAATTTGGATATATCTCAAAAATTTCTCTTGATAATATGAATAATTTTGGTTATAGTTTTTTAGATAGTGATATTAAAAAAATACAAGAAAAAGATTGTTATTTAGTTTATGGAATTACTAAAAAACATTATTATGTATGTTTCCCAGTTGAAGAACAGAGAGGACATTTATTAATTGGAAAAAATGAAGTAGATATAATTCTACAAAATTATCCTCAAATACAAATGAAAGAATAAAAAAACACAAAGTAGTGTTTTTAGTTGTAAATATTTAAATTTTAAAAGGGACTTTTTTATGGTAAAAATATTAAGAGGGTTATTGAATAGATTAAAATTTAATACAAAAATCATTGTAGAAAAGAAAGTAGACGAAACTTATGCTAATAAATTAAAAAAAGAAATAAAAAGATATAAAAATAAGCAAAAAGAATTTGAGGAAGCTTCTTTAAATTTTTCAAAAATAACTTCTTATTTTATATCTAAGAAAGTCTCACACTCTATTCTTGAAGATATGACAGGAACTAAACCTTCTAGATTTTGTATTCAAAATTCTAAAATGGTTTCTGTTGATAGTTGGAGAGAACTATATATTTTATGTTTACAATATTTAAATGAATTAGATACAAAAAAGTTTGATAATCTAATTAATAATGAAAAATATTGTTCTGCCTCTAAAAGAAAAATCTTCGCTAAGAATTCAAAGGATTTGTCATATACTCCTCGGAAAATAAAGAAAGATTTTTATGCAGATTGTAATTTTAGCACAAAAGATTTAACAAGAATATTAATTGGATTGTTCAAAATATTTAACATAAAATCAGATGAATTTCAAATTTATCTTTATGAAAAATAATCTTCGTCCAGTTGAAAAGATTTTCAGTCCAGGATCAAAAAAGTAAAAAATAAAATAATAAATGATATTTGAAAATTGAAAGGAAAGAATATGAGTAATATTTTATATACAATTTTGGTGATAATTTTGATTTTAGGAATGTTAAATTATTTTAATGGTGGAATGGAAAAAGATTTAGCAAAAGAAGCTATATCTCAATATGATATAGCTAAAAGGAATAATTGCCAAGGTGATGCTTATATACAAGCAGGATTGATTGCTCAATTTTATTTGCAAGCAAAAGATGAAGAGAACTATCGAAAATGGAAAGAAGTTGAAGAAAAAGAAAAAATATTATTTTTTAATAATTCAAATTAAGATGTAAATGATATTTGAAAACTAAATAAAGTTAAGCCCAAATGTTGGAATTGGCAGACAAAATGGACTTAAAATCCATTGCTCTTAAGGGCGTGAGGGTTCGATCCCCTCTTTGGGCAGTATTTTTTAATAGTTTTTTCAGTCTTAGGACTTTCAGTCCAGGATCAATTTTTTAAAAATTAAGATGTAAATAGCACTAATGTAGTGTTAGAAAATAATGTTTTTTAGTAGAAAGGTCAGACAATGAAGAGTGTAGCAAGTCAATTACGGATTATGGAACGTTTCGGTTCTTATGAAGCTATTCCCCCTGCTGTTCGTGCCCATATTTCTAATAAGGCACTAGACGCAGGACATGACCCTGTAATGGTTCATGCGGGAATTAAGGCGGCTTACACCAAACGGAATGGCAAAGCCATTCAGATGCCCCCTGTAAGCCCTCAAGCGAAGTCCCGCTATCCGAAGGAAGTTACTATTACTTATAAGTGGTAATAGTGTTTTATATTAAGGCCCCCGAAGTCGGGGGCTTTAATATATTTTAATTAATATTTTTTAGAAAGGAATATATAGATGTTTACTAATGTCGAATGTGAAGACCGTACTTTGTCAATTCATTTTAATAGTTATAAAGATGTTAAGACTATTTATTCTAGTTCTCATGAAAAGAATTTTATGACTAGGGTAACAGAGTGTACTATTTCTGAAGTATCTTTTGATGATAATGGAAAGAAGATTTATACTGATATTGCTACAGCTTCTGCTTCTCAACATTCTGGAGATCCAGATATTAAGATGTTTGGACAATATTCTGCTTTGAATAAGATTTTGAATGAAGACAAAGAAAATTGGCTTTTTTCTAAGGAAGAGCATAAGAAACTTAAACAAGCGTTTTTTAATGTTCATAAGAAAAGCAAACATCTTATTGTTTCTTTGTTTCATCCTGAGCGAAGTAAAAAGGTTAAGGTTTAATTGTTAATAAAAGTTTCTAGGGCTTCCGGATTCATAGTTATCCTTTTAGGAACTATAATGGAAGCCTTTTTTATTATAAAAAGACTTTTCCAGGATCCATTTTTTAGATTTTAGAGTAGTGTTTAAAATTATAAAATCTTTAGAAAGGTGTAGTTATGGAATCTTATCGAGTTATTTATGAAATTGATGTTGATGCTGAAAGTCATATGGATGCAGCTTTACAAGTAGAAGAAATAATGAGAAACCCTGAATATCGTCCTTTTCTTGAAGTAAAAAGAAATCAGTGTCCTAGTGATACTCAAAATATTGATTTAGAAACGGGGGAAGTAAAGGAATGAAAAATAAAAAATATAATAATTGGAAAATTATTGTTAATAGTCATGGGAATATTGTATATAAAGTTGAATTATTTAGTATAGAAACAGGTTATACTTATGAATGGAAATCCTCTAAATTAAATCTTTCTAGGAATAGCTCTAGTTTTAAGGAATCAAAATCGAAATCAAAAAATTATTTTATCTCTACCCAATTTGAAATTCGTGTTTCATCTGAAAAAATAGCAAAGCGTTTATATAAAAAATATTGTTATTTTATTAAAATTCAAGATAGCTTGATAAATGCTTTATCTCCTTATTTAGATGGAAAAAATAATTTAATAACTACTACTTATGATCCTGATAAAAACAAGATAAAGAAGTAAAGGAATAGATAATGCCATTAGGAAAGAAAATTTGTCCAAATTGTAAAAAAGAATTAGGGGTAAGAACTGGTATTTGCCCAGATTGTCAACATGATTTTTCTAAAAAGAAAATTATAATTTCCCCAAATAAAGAAACTGTAGATAGCAATAAAAAAGAAGAAATTAAAAGAATAAAAGTAGTAAAAGAAGATTTAGAAGAAAAGAAACATATTAGAGACCCTTATTCTACCCCTGACGATGAGGTTATTGCACGTCCAGGAAAAAATGTTACTAATTATACGGGTGAAGAACATGCGGATAGAATATTAGCTATGGGAGAAAGAAAAGCTAGAAGCCTTTTAATGGCTCATAATACTGGAAATACTTGGTCTCATGTTAATTGGAAATATTTAGAGGAAAAATTAAATGAGCAAAGATAATGAAAAATTTGGTGAACCTAAACGATATGGAAAAAGTCAATATGGAGTAAATGATATTAAGACCTATGTAGAAGCATTAGGTATTAATTCTTTATTTATATCTCAACCTAATAAACTACTTAGAACAGAAAAAATAGTTTTGAGAAATTATCAAAAATTTAATGGGGATATTTTCAGTATTGCAAAAGAAATGAAAAAAGATGAAAAATTTGTAGGAATTTTTATTCGAGATTTAAAAAAGAAAGGTTATATTAAAGAATGAAAACAAAGAATAAATTAAAGTTAGGCTTATTTAAATATGATTTGTTCCCATATTTTGTTCTTCATACTATTTATGAAGAAGATGTTGATAGCTGTCAAATTGTTAAAAATTATAATGAATGGATTTCTAAAGATAGATTAATTTGTTATCTTCCTATTAAAAATAAAGAAAATATAGAAAATAAAATAGAAGAACTAAAGAATGAATATGCTAATCGTGTCCAGGATCTAAAAAATATACTTTTATTTGATTTTAATAATTTCATTGATGATGCAAAATTAACAAAGTATGTTTTAAAGATAATGAAAAAGAAATAAGCGGATATGGTGAAATTGGAAAACACGCCAGACTTAGAATCTGGTATCTGTAATGGATTTAGAGGTTCAAGTCCTCTTATCCGCAATATTATTAATATTTTTTTATAAAGGAAAATAAAATGCCTATTATTGGATGGTTTTTAATTAATTGGGGTATTGGTTTAATTTGTGGAATTATTTATTTTTTATTTTCTGGATTAAAATATATTAAATATGTTAGAAAGCAGAGCAAAACTTTTATAGTTCATAGACATTCCTCTCCTATTTTAGAGGAAGTTATTCTGTCTGTTTGTATTTTTACACCGCTTGGAATATTGGCTATATTTGCTATGATTGATTTTTTTAAACTAAATAAAAGAATTATTGATTTACAATAGAGTTTTTGTGTTGCCTTTGCGTCTTCAAACTTATACAATATGTGTTTGACCTACACCGACGCAAAGGTTTTTTAAAAAATTAAAGGGAAAAAATAATGGATAAAGAAACAGCAGTTACTATACAAAAAGTTGTTGATACTGTAACAAATATTACTAACACTTTTTGTAACCAGATTGATATTTTAGCGGAAAGAATATTATCTTTAGAAAAAGAAAATGAATTATTAAAAAAAGATTTAGATTTAACAAAAAAATTATTAACTAATGATAAGATTTCATCAGTATTAAGTTTTAGAGAATTAATTGAACAAATAAATGAAATAAATGAAAATTATTAATTAAAAAGTTTTTTATGAATACTTTAGAAAGATTTTCAATATGAAAAATAGTTTTATTTTATTACTAACACTGTTTTGTTTTATTTTTTATCAAAATTGTTATTGTGAATCTTATTTTGATAAATATAAAAAAGAGAATTTAGAGCAAAATAAGCTAGAAAATATATCCCCTGTTAATAATTTACAGGAAGAAAAAACAATAGAAAGCATAAGTCCATTAGATTCTAATAATGAAGATAATTATGATAAGGAACCTTTAACTAAAGATGACGTATTTAAGGAAGAAAAAGTAGACTCTTCACAAATGGCCCCATTTAGTTACTTTTTGAATTCATTAACTTTTACTGTAATTTTTGGAGTTGTTGGAGCAAGAAATCTAGTTTATTTTATTGGCTTATCTTTATTATTTATAGTGATGTTTCAATGTATATTAGATATTGTTTTGATGGGTATATTTTTTGGATTTCCATTAGCAATTATACTTAGAAAAATATTTAAATGTTAATTTTATAATTTTTGAAAGGAAAAAAATGTCTGCACCTGATGTTTTTACTAAAGAAAATCTATTTGATGTTAAAACAGAAAAACAAGAAGAAATAAGAAGGATCAATGAAATTGATATTGATTTTTTTCTTAAACAAAATATAAAATGCGATATTCCTTATACTAGAATGAAAATTATCAAATTATGGGGAAATTCCTACAGAATTAATTGGTTTGGTAGAAAAGTTGTAACCTTTAAAAGAGGGGCAGATACATATATTATTCAGTCTGCTTTTATTACAATTAAGATAGAAGATAATGAAGTTAAAATAAAAGAATTAGTGATAAGTTAATTTATTAACCGAAAGGACTTTTCAGTCCAGGATCTAAAACTCATATTTTTTATTGTGTTTTTTAAAATAAACTTTTTATAAAGGAATAAGAAATGGGTTATTGTATAACATTGGTTGATTCTAATTTTTTTATTGATAATAAAAATAATGTTCATCGAGAAATTGTAAAAAATATTAAATCTATTTTATTAAGTAAAGAGTCTCCTAAATTTCAAAAAAGTAAATACTCTTGGGTAGATGATGAAGATATAGAAAAATCTAAAGCTATAGGGGATATACTTGAGGCTTTTAGATATTCATATTCAGAAGATTGTGAGGGGAATATTTTTAAGATTTTTTTTGATGGAGAAAAATTAGGGGATGATAAAGAACTTTTTTCTATTCTTTCTCCATATATTAAAGAAGATTCTTATTTGAATTTTCGAGGGGAAGATGGATGTTTGTGGAAATGATTTTTTAAAAATGGACACTTAAAAGAAAAACAGGGCAAAATAGTTTTTGAAGATTAATTTTCCAGGATAAATTTTATTGTTTTTTATATGTGTTTTTAATATAAACTTTTTTAAGGAATAAAAAAATGGGTCTTAAATTTACTTGTCCAAAATGTGGAAAAAACAAATTAGATTGTGTGGAAAATGTTAGTACTGTAAATTCAGAAATTACAGATATTGATGAAGAAGGAAATTTTGAATATGGGGAAATGATTATTACTGGGGATTATAGTGAAGTTTCTCATTTTGAATGTGTAGATTGTGGATTTATTCCACAAGATTCTACTGACTCTGACATTAACGATAATTTAGATTTAGTAGAATGGATAAAAGAACATTGTACACAAGAATGATTAAGAATCATCAAAATATTCTTTGTCCAGGATAATTTTTTTCATTTTTTATATGTGTTTTTAACAAGATTAAACAGTATAAGGATTAAACAATGTCTGAAAAAGTAGTTCAAAATCGTTCTCTAACAATGCACGAAAATCTTTTGTATGATGTTATTACTCGTCAAGCGGGAACCCCTGAAAAGGCTGTTCTTGAAGCAGTTATGAATTCTAGTGAAGCTGGAGCGACTAGCGTTTATATTAAAGCAGATATTGATAATGATAATAATTTTATTATCAATATTAAAGATAATGGCAAAGGGATTATTTCTGAAAAGGAATTAACAGAATATTTTGAAACTTTTGGTACACCACATTCAGATAATGAAAATAAAGTATGGGCAGAATTTAGAATGGGGCGTGGTCAAATGTTTGCCTTTGGAGATAATTATTGGCGAACAGGTCCATTTTCGATGCACGTTGATATTAAAAATTTAGGATTAAAATACATTTTAACAGGGAATTTACCTGTTTTTGATGGATGTGAAATTACTATTAAATTTTATAAAAATCCTATTCGGTCTTATCTTTATCCATCCTTGGATGCTTTTAAAAATAGTATTAAAAATTTGATTGAATTTATTTCAATTCCCGTTTATTTCAATGGAGAGCAAATTTCTTTTAATCCTAAAAATCTAAAGTGGGATATGGAAGATAAATATGCTTATTATGCTTTTATGAAAGAAGGGGAAGGAATAAAAATTTTTAATATGGGGGCTTACGTTAAGACTCTATGTTCATATAATTATGGAACGTCTGGAATTATTGTTTCTAAAAATAAATTGAAAATGAATTTTGCTAGAAATGATATTATTTCAGATTGTATTGAATTTCAAGAAATATGTAATGTAATAAATTCTAGACGAAAAGAAACCTTGCTTTCTCCGAATAAAAAGAATATCTCTGCTGATGAAAGAAAATCTTTGCTTAGAAGTTTAAAACATGGAGATATTAATTTGGCAGAGGTATTTTCTAAAAAAATTATAAAAACATGCCAAAATAAATATGTCTCTTTGAAAAATATATTTGAAAATTATGGAAAATGGACTTTTGCTCCTGATAATAATATTACGGCTGATAAAATTCAAGAACAGGGGATAGCACTTTGTTTATCTGATAGTAACCTAGAATTTCTAGGGTATGGTCAGAGTAATAAAGATATTTTCTTTGAATGGTTATTAAATGAGCAAATGGATAGCTATTTAATTAGAAAATCGGAAAATATATTTGACAGATTATCTGAACAATATATTCCTTTTTATAAAGAAAATGGATATAATATTTGTTTGTCAGAAAATTATAAACAAAACTGTTTTATTGTTAGTCTAGATAATATGACAACGGTTGAAAAAAGAATAGTAACAATTCTGAATAGTTGTATTTCTTTAAATAATAGAGTTATTTGTATTGGAGAATCAGACGTTGCAAATGCTTGGACTGATGGAAACTCTTTTATTGCACTTAACAGAGAATTTTTAAAGAGTTTACATATTATGAATCCTAGCGGAGCTTACACCTTATTGTCTGTAATCTGTCATGAATTGGCTCATGATGAAGAAACAAATAATACTCATATTCATGGTGAATACTTTTATGAAAATTATTATAATCTAACAATGGATTATTATAAGTCTCCTTTTTCTAGGATAGAACGATTTTTAAGAAATATCAAAAGCGCTAAAATTTCAGATATGAAAGAAGCTGAAAAAAATAAAAAAGAAAGAATTGAAGCGAAACGTAAGAAAAAATTAGGAATTGTTTGATGCCTTTTGTTCTGATAAAAGCCTTAATATTTTAAAGATATTAGGGCTTTTATCTTTTCTATCCTAAAAGACTTTTCGTCCAGGATAAAAAAAACGTATTTTTATATGTGTTTTTAACATAAACTTTTTATAAAGGAATAAAAAATGAGCAGAAATTATGAAGCAAATGTAAAAATTAAGGGTATTGATGAAGAAGTTATTGAAGAATATTTTAAAAAGAATTTTAATTATTCAATTTCCTTATATGAAGAAAGTGATACGGGAACCTTGGAAGGAACGATGGAAGTATGTCTAAAAAATGGGGTTATGGACTATGATGTTCATAAAAAAATTAGTGATTATTTCAAATCTATTAATCCTAAGGCATTAGTAAATACGCAATGGACAGATCTAGAGAATCTTCCTTTTGAAGAGTATGGGGACGATTTTGAAGAAGATGAAAATGATTAATAGGCTTTGTCCAGGATAAAAAAAGTACATTTTCTATTGTGTTTTTGTTATATTTTTAATATAAACTCTTGAATAAGGAATAAAAAAATGAGTAGAAATTATGAAGTAAATGTAAAGATTAAGGGGATTGATAAAGAGGTTATTGAAAAATATTTTAAGGAAAATTTTAATTCTACTATTGACTTATATGAAGAATGCGATACTGGGATATTAGAGGGGACAATACAAATTTGTTTAACTGTTGGGATTATGGACTATAACGCGCATAATAAAATCAGTGAGTATTTCAAAGCAATTAACGCTCAAGCATTGGTTCAAACGCAATGGACTGATTTAGAAAATCTACCTTATGAAGAATATGGGGATACGTTTGACGGGGAAGATTTTTTTGAAGAAGATGAATAGTTTTTCCAGGATTAAAAAAGTGTTTTTTAGTGTGTGTTTAACATTAAAAAACTGTAATAAGGAAACAAATAATGGAAAAAACAAACGGAGTTATTCTCTATCAGGGACCAAGTGTTTTTAATAAGAAACCTATTATTGTTATCGCTACTGGATTACTTCAAGATTCTAAAAATGAAAAAACTGGAAATATGGTACAAACATATATTCTTTGTGCAAATATGGATCCAGTAGTTGCAAATTTTAATTTTCAAGATAAAGCTATTTGTGGGGATTGTAAACATGCGGCTCATGGGACTTGTTATGTAACATTGCATAAAGGTCCGTATGCTGTATATTACGGTAATTTACGTGGTATTTATCCTATTTATGATGAAACTAAACATAGCCACCTATTCAAAGATAGAAGTATTCGCTTAGGTAGTTATGGAGATCCTGTTGCTTGTCCCTACTCTGTATGGGAAAATATCTTAAAACTAACAAATAAGTTTACTGGATATACTCATGCTTGGAATAATAAAAAAATTGACCAAAGATTTAAGAATATTATTATGGCTTCTTGTGATACTGTAAAAGAATACAAAAAAGCAAAAGAACTAGGTTGGCGAACATTTCGTATTCGCTTATCTAAAGATGCTCCAGTTTTAGAAAATGAATTTATTTGTCCCGCTGGCAAAGAAAATGATAACTCTGATGTTACTTGTTCTAAATGTTTATCTTGTAAGGGATTAAGCTGTAATACTACAAAAAATCCTACTATTGTTATTCATGGAACACAATACAAAATTGATATGTTTAAGAAATTGATTTCCAGGATTAATAATAAGAAAAAATATGTTGTAGATATTAAGAACTTCAAAAAAGCTGTTATTAATCTCAGGAAAGAATTTACAAAAATATAGTAGATTTTGGCGTTTCCTTCATAAATTGCAATTAAGATGTGGCTATTTTCTCAAGCTGTATCGACTTATTTTCCACACTTCTAAGTTGAGTCTTAATTGCATTTTTTAAAAATTAAAGGAAAATAAAAATGTCGGGAATACAAAGACAAATTGAAAAATATTTAGAAAGATACTTTAACGAACATAATGTTCAAAGAGATGAAAATAATTTTAAAAAAATAATAACAAGCCGTTGTAGTTGTGCTTGGGGAAATTGTATTTTAAAACCTACCAGATATAGAGGATATTGTATAGCCTTTTTACAGTGTTCTCCGTCAAAAAAGGGGGATATTCCATTACTTATCTATGATTTTGTGACTGAAACAAAATTTAAGAAAATGAAGTTTTCATAGTCCAGGATCAATTTTTTTAGTTTTTATATGTAATTTTAATTTATACTACTAAAAAGAAAGACAAAAACAATGAGTGATTTACTTGAAAAATAAAGAGATTTTAGACGGAAAATATATTGCAAAGATTTATGTAGATGATTATGTAGATGATCCTATCAATGAAGAAATTGGGGTTGGGGAATATATCTATTGTGGAAAGAAATATAATTTAGGTAATAAGAAATTTGATACACCGAAAGAGTTAGAAAAATATCTCAAGAAGAAAACAAATATTGTATTTTCTTGGTATATGTATGAACATGGTGGAATTGCATTCAGTTTGAGTAATCAAGGGTATCCCTTTAATTGTCCTTGGGACGCTGGGCAAATTGGATATATTGTTGTACCTAAGAAAAAAGCAATCGAAAATTGGGGAAAAGATTTCACGCAAGAAAAAGTCGAAAATTTTATTAAAGCTGAATTGATGGAATATCAACACTATATCAACAATGATTTTGTTTATATTTCCATCGAGGATGAAAATGGAGAAGTTATTGATAGTTGTGGTGGAATTATTAATTCTGATGAATTTATTGAAGAATTTGAAACAAAAATGTCTTGAAAAATAAGGATAAATAATATGTTAGATTGTATTGATATTAAAAGAATTTCTGAATTTTATAAAAAATTTATTTCTTCCAATGATGAAAAATTTTTTTATGATGGAAAAGAACCTAAAAATGAAATTATTTTTTTTGAACAAGATTCGGAAGGAAATGGAGATATTAATTTTGTTGTAAGGGGAGAAGATAATTCATTAGATAGTACAAATTCTTTTGAAATTAATATAAAGGAAGGATTAGAGATGGAAGGGGACAATTTTTGGAATAAAATTAAAAGATTTAAGTTTCAAGAAGTACCTTTATTTGATGATTAGCCCAGGGAACAGTTTAAGTTTTTTATATATTAAAAGGAAATATCAAATGTTTAAATGGATAAAAAAATATTTTGAAGATAGAAATAGAAGAATTGAGCTTGAAAATGAAATTAAAATTCTTAATGAAGCCTTTTATTTGATTGACCATTATTATCGGTCAGAAGATAGAACTGATGATATAGACCAAATAAAGAATACAAATACATCTTTGATATTAAGGAATGGATTTAAGAAAATATATGGATGAAATTTTTAAAAAAAACGTAGATATACTAATTAATTTATGGCAATTCAACGATGGCAATATTGTTTTTTTTTGGGATACAGGAATAGATAATATTAAATATCCCATAAAGGGTATTACTATTGCTAGAGATGGGGACTTAACGTTATCACTAGAAACTTTCCAGGATCTATTTATTGATAAAAGAAGTATAGCCTTTGAACTAAGAGAAGATAAAAATGCTTGGAATAGAATTTTAGTGTTTAAAAAAGAAAAAATAGAATGGGAACAATA
>Ga0265297_10004882_pt1 | contig 21251 bp, 20 predicted proteins | sample Munlanlwell13791_FD_192502 | JGI IMG/M metagenome (GOLD analysis project Ga0265297, IMG submission 192502) | Leachate microbial communities from a municipal landfill in Southern Ontario, Canada - Leachate well 137-91 | ecosystem: Engineered > Solid waste > Landfill > Unclassified | place...
GAGCGTTGCTCGCTGCCTTACCCCCTCTTCAATCTCTTTCCAGTCACCACTTTCTAAAATAAGTGGAATAGGATCAAGGCTCCACGGTCTGGACATCCCATTGGGATCATTGTAAACATTATAGGTGACACCATTATCCTCTAACCGCCAATCAATTTCTTGACGTTTTGCCTCCAGCTGGTCGCATCCCAATTCTTCAAGATTCGAAGCCAATTGCTTCCAATGCTCTCGTACTGTCCCATTTTTATCAAACATCTCATCATACGACGAGCTCTTATACTTCTCAAACATCATTCTTTATCATTTACCTTTTCGTCTCATTGGGGCTCCACTTGCGACGTAAATCCAAGGTGTGAGGGTATTCAAGACTCCCCTCCAGTTCTTGATATTGGAAAGTGTTTGTATTTGCATTTTTTAGTACAACACGCGATGTCTCCGCTTTATCGTTAGATTCTTGCTCTTTGACTGGAGGACGCAACTCTTCAACTTCTCCTTGCGTATGCCCAAAGCCCCAATATCGACTGATACGACGGGATTGTGCTTCAAGAGAATTGACCGGAAAACTGTCATACGATCGACCTCCCGGATGAGAGACAAAATAGGTAAATCCTCCCAAAGAGCGTCTGCTCCACGTATCCACCACATCAAATACCAATGGCGTATCCACTCCGATCGTCGGATGGAGCGCCGACCAAGGCTGCCATGCACGGTAGCGGATTCCAGAAACATATTCTCCCTCAACTCCCGTATTGATAAGCGGAACTTTCACTCCATTGCACGTTAGTACATGTCGCTCTTGGACGAAATCACGTACTTTTACCTGTACACGTTCCAACGATGAATCCACATAACGTGCTGTTCCCTGAGAGCTTGATTCCTCACCCAATACATGCCATGGTTCAATGCCTGCCCGTAATTCACAGTGGATATTTCCGACATTGCTCATTCCGTGGAGAGGGAAACGAAATTCGAAGAACGGATCAAACCAGCTAAGTTCAAATCCATATCCTTCACCCCGTAAAAATTCTACAACATCATTAATGTCTTCCCTGACATAATGCTCGATCAAAAATTTATCGTGAAGCTGTGTCCCCCAGCGTACCAGTTTATGTTTATACGGTTTGCGCCAAAACAGAGATACCAATGTCCGTACTAGCAGCATCTGCATTAACGACATTTGAGCATGAGGAGGCATATCAAAACCGCGCAGCTCTAAAATTCCCAATCGCCCTGTTGACGAATCCGGAGAATAAAGTTTATCGATACAAAACTCACTTCGATGGGTATTTCCCGTAATGTCGGTGAGCATGTGCCGAAAGAGTCGGTCAGTGAGCCAAAAGGGAACCTCTTGCCCCTGCGGGATTTGAGAAAATGCGATTTCAAGCTCATAGAGGTTTTCAGCTCTTCCCTCATCGACACGAGGAGCTTGAGACGTAGGTCCAATAAACGGACCCGAAAAAAGATACGATAAGCCCGGATGATGCTGCCAAAACGTAATCAACGAGCGCAGTAAATCTGGATTTCGCAACAATGGGCTGTCACTGGGAGTGAGTCCGCCGATGGTAACATGATTTCCCCCTCCGGTTCCCGTATGCTTACCGTCTTGCATGAATTTTTCCGTTCCCAGTCGTGAGAAATGGGCTTGTTCATAAAGGGTACCAATCACGTCGTTAAGCTCTTCCCAACTGCTTGTGGGGTGAATGTTAACTTCGATAACTCCGGGATCGGGAGTGACTCGAATTTTTTCGATTCGTAAATCACTGGGGGGCTCATACCCCTCAATCATAACAGGCATATTAAGCTGAGATGCTGTTACTTCTATGGAAGCTATCAAATCCAAAAAGGCTTCAAGCTGCATGATCGGAGGGAGAAAGAGATAAAGCTTTTTTTCTCTCACTTCGGCACAAATTGCCGTACGGACAAATGCCTCATAATCAGTGCTGTTTTTTGTATTTTTGGTCGTTTTTTTGGCACGACCCTCAACTGCACTGTGATATTCACCCAAAGCAGGATAGGATGCAAACAAATCAGGCTCGAAACTTTGCTCCAACTCGGTATGAGGTTTGAGCATTAACGAATCCAGCGGCAAGCGCAATCCTACTGCCGATGTCCCTGCTGCAAGGAACAAATGACCACGGCGAAATTCCCATCCCGAAGTAATCCAACGAGTTGTTCCCCATCCTAATGGCAATACATATCCACTGGGAACATCCAAACCGCGACTAAGCTGTTTAGCCAAAGCACGTCGTTCCAAAGGGTCTTTCAAATTGGCTTTTAGGGGATCAACGTCGATAGGCAGCTGCGACTCGTTCAAAAGTGCTACGAGCGGATCTTCGTATGCTCCTTGAATATTTTGATCACTGATTCCCAAATTAAGGCTAAGTTTGGCCAAAAAGTTTTGCGCATCTTCGTGGGTGAGATCGAACGTCTGATCAAGTCCCGCTAAAAGATCATGATTTTTCCAAATCGGCTGACCGTCTTTACGCCAAAAAACGGTACTCATCCACCTTGGCAAAGGTTCACCCGGATACCATTTCCCCTGTGCGTGGTGCAGCATCCCCCCTTTTCCAAAGGTATTAAGCAATTTACGCGCAAGGATATTGGCAAGCTGACGCTTATGAGGACCATCGGCTTCAGTGTTCCATTGAGGTGATTCTTGATCATCGATGGAGACAAACGTCGGTTCTCCCCCCATCGTCATGCGCACATCATTGGCAACCAGTTCTTTGTCTACTTCGTATCCCAAAGCTTTGATCGCCTCCCATTGCTCTTCACGGTATGGTTTTGTAACACGGGGAGATTCAAACACACGCGTTACGGTATTGGAGTAGGTAAACTCTACCTCACATTTATCCATTCCCCCCTCAACAGGGGCGGCACTCTCAGGACTTGGGGTACATGCGAGAGGAATATGCCCCTCCCCTGCAAACAATCCGCTCGTTGAATCCAGACCAATCCAGCCAGCCCCTGGAATATAAACCTCTGTCCATGCGTGTAAATCGGTAAAATCTTCTGCAGGGCCGCTGGGACCATCGAGCGATTTGACATCGGCGGCAAGCTGTACCAAATACCCCGATACAAAACGCGCTGCAAGACCCAAGTGACGGAAGACTTGTACAAACAGCCATGCGAAATCACGGCATGATCCCAATCTGCTTTTCAGTGTTTGCGCACATGTCTGTACTCCCGGCTCCATTCGAAGAGTATAGTTGAGATGCTGATTGATTTTTGTATTAAGCTCTACTAAGAAATCATTGATAGGACGGGGGGTTAGATCGATAGAGTCTACAAAAGCTTTAAGTTTTTTCCCATTTTCAGTAATTTTCAAATAGGGGGTAAGTTCTTCTTCCATCGCTTTACCGTAAGTAAAGGGGAAATTTTCAGCACTCTCTTCAACAAAAAAGTCAAAAGGATTAATACTGACCAACTCAGCCAATACCTCTACATCAATAGAAAGTTCAGTTGTTTTTTCGGGAAAAACGATTCGTGCAAGGTAGTTACCAAACGGATCTTGCTGCCAATTGATAAAATGGTTATCGGGCTTTATTTTCAGTGAATACGCCTCGATCGGGGTACGGCTATGAGGTGCCGGACGAAGACGAATGATATGGGGAGAAAGATTAATCGGCTTATCGAATGCATAATGTGTTTTATGTGAAAGGACAACTTTGAGCGACATCGGGCTTCCTTGTGCAAGTTTATAAACAAGGATAGCACAAATAACTCTAAAGTAACGACCATATACTGCTTAACAAACACGCAGTTTACTCTAAGGGATAAATTCACCTTTTTTGTACTATAATTAAATTTTATGAGGGGCAAAAAGGGAATGAACGCTATCGAATTTTTAGGCACTGGCGGAACACGCACTCCAACACAGGGGACAACCTGTGTTCGTGTCTCGAAGCATTGCGTTATCGATGCGGGAAATCTTATTAATACCTTGGGAGAGGATGTTTTCACAATCGAGCATATTTTTCTCACCCATTCGCATTTAGATCACATTATCGATATCCCTTTTCTCGCCGATTTGTTTGTCACCCAAAAATCGATTGCCCTCAAAATTTATGGTCTTAAAGCAACCCTGGATGATCTGCGCCAGTTTATTTTCAACCACCGTATTTGGCCGAATTTTGAAGAGATCAGCCTCATCGGGCACGACAATAAAACCATTGAACTCATCGAAATTATTTCTGAACACTCTTACTCTGTCGACGGAGTAATCCTCACCCCTTTTAAAACCAATCATACCGATGGGAGTTGCGGCTATAAAATCGAAAAGAATGGCACAGGGATACTTTTTACGGCAGATACTTACAAATGTCCGCGTATTTGGGAGTTATTGGATGAAAATCCTCATATTCACACGCTTGTTACCGAAGTTTCATTCCCCTCAAGCTTCAATAAACTCGCATTTGACAGCAAACACCTCACCCCCTCCCTCTTAAAAAGCGAACTCGAACAGTGCAAAAGAGACGACTTTAGCATCTGTGCCATGCACCTTAAAACACTGTTTGCCCCCACCATCATCCATGAGTTAAAAACAATGAAACTGCTTCGCAATGGGGGAAAAGTTCTGAGTGATTACGACACTATTGTGTTTTAAATCTCAATAGCGATAACAGCCGGACCGCTTTTAGTCTCACGCAGTTTTTCAACAATTTCCAGCATCGGCCAAATACTCGGGGAATATCCGACATACGATTTGCCGCTCAATCTCATCGTCGGCTTTTTTGTCGTATGACGCACTTGCAATGCTATCCCGCACTCTTTTAGTGCTATATCGCAACGATTGAGATCAGAGACTCGTTCAAAATCAATCGAGTCAGTGACGATGAGCAGTAAAGTTTCAAATTTGAGCGATTTAACCGCACCCACTTTTAAAACAGAAGCAGACGTTTCGTACAAATCACTGACGGTCGTAATATACCCCTTGTTTTGCCCTACAATAGAGAGATACGATGCCGGGGTATTGTGGACGGAGTTTTGAAATGCTGTTGGACTTACCGTTTCGCCAGCAGCGATGGAGCGAAGAATATCAAAGGTCTCAACCACTTCGCCATACGCATTTCCGATAACGACAGGAGAGGAAAAATCACCGATTTGATCCGTCAAGTACAGAGCAATACGGGCATTGCGCGTTAATCGTCTGCGCAACATCATATCGCTTACCACTGTTTTTTCATTCAGTGTCGTACATTTTTCTGGGTCTTCAACGTGTGCGAAGCTTAGTATCTCTAAATTAATCTGCATAAATTTTTCCTAAAATAATCGCTGCATTACCGCCGCCGAAACCAAAAGCATTCGAGAGAACATACTTCACTTCACATGGCGTAGCTTCTACAGGGTGATTAAGAGTTGCATTGACAGGGGTAGAGAGATTTGCACAAGGAGGTATCACATTGTTCAAAATCGACATGGCACTAATCGCCGCTTCCAATGCACCGCATGCTCCCAAGGTGTGTCCCGTAACCGCTTTCGTGGAAATAACAAATGGCTTTGATCCAAAAAGTTTTTCAATCGAAGCGCTCTCAATCTCATCATTAGCAACCGTCCCTGTCCCATGAGCGTTGATGTAATCGATGCTGGAAGCGTCTAGTCCTGCTGCTGCCAACGCTTGGCTCATAGCAGCCATCGCCCCCTCCCCTTGCGGATGCGGATGGGTGATGTTATACGCATCGGAGCTTACTCCGCACCCCATGATTTCTACGCACTCAGGTGTCTTTAACGAGGAGAGGGCTAACACGGCAATCCCTTCAGCGACATTAATACCGTTTCGCTCCACATCAAACGGGCGAGTAGGTGCGTGCGACGCGATCCCGAGGCGATCAAAACCGTTGACCGCTGAACGGCTCAGCTCATCCGCACCGATTACCACTACGGTTTTATAAAGCTCATGAGAGATCAGATCGTACGCAAAATCAAGGGCAATGGAACTGCTCGTACAGGCGGTTGAAAAGGATAATGCCGATTTAAACCCAAATTTTTGACCTACCTCATCGGCGATGGAGCGAATGGAGAACTCTTCAACCGTAATATCGGTTAGACTTCCCTCACCAAAAAATTTCTTCTCAGCACGACACATCCCTCCCACCGAAGAACCCACCAATACGATGGTCTCACTGGGAACCAACCATGGAGTTTTAGCAAGAAGCGACGTAACATTTTCCTCTAAAAGTTCAAAAAAATCTTGTTTGCCCGGAATTTTCCCCAAAGGTATAATGACACCGTCAACATAACCGCTTTGATCCGTGATGGCTGATTCTCCACGAAGCAGTGTCTCAAAAATTTCTTCGATATTCAACCCTGCTGCACATACGCAACTAAAAGCATTCAAATAGACCTTATTCTGAGATTTCATAATTTTAACCCTTTTAAAAAACGGTATACGCGCTCTTCACTGTCCCTGCACTCTTGAAGTTTCTGGGAAATTTCTTCAACAAAATACTCATGTCCTTTACATGCTTTGGAGCACGAAAGGGCAAATATTCTCCATTTATCTCCCACTTCGCCCATCATGGAGGAGGCAGTTTTGAGCTCATCACGCCCCAACACATCCGCACACTCAGATAAAAAGGCAGCATACATCAGACGAAATCCTCCTCCACCCGTCCCTATCTCTTCTTGCATTCGGATAATATGACCCAAATAAAGAGAAGCATAACGTTTATGCGGATGATTAGGAAGTTTGAGAATGGCGCGTTTCATCATCCCGATGCCGCGCAATCCTACCCATGGGAAAGGGGTATAGAGCATCATGTTGCAGGTTCGGTTGATCGCTTTTTTGATGGCTTTTGCCAAATCAATTTTTTCGGGAATTTTCTCTATCGTATAGCACGCACCCTTGGGGGCAAATACTCCGCGAGCGAAACGGGCTTTATCCAGAGCATTGTATTCAACTTCCACGGGGTGCTCGAATACGGGGTCACTGATTAAAAATCCCGTATCACTTTTTCCGTATACCACTAAATTATGGGCATTAAAATGAAATCGCATCTCAGGCGGAAAATAAGGAAGCCAATAGACCGATGTTTGAAGCCCCACGAATTTACCCGCATCCACCATCTTTATCAAATCCTCACGGGCACTTTGCGGATTGGAATATTTTTTGATTGTAACATTAAGCCCAAGTCTTTTTTCTACCGTTTTGAGGATACTTTTGGGTGGCATTCGATACGCGACAAGAGGCATTCCGTCAATTTTGACAATGGGTAAATAAGCAAAGGTTAATCCATTTCCAATCCCAAACGCCATTGCTTCGCTGATAGGATACCCGGCATGCGTAAGCAAGGATGAGACCACACCACTTTCACAATGCGCCGCATGAGAGTGAACAAACGATTCCATTATTGAGGCTCCTTTGGATGGTGTAATTCTTCTGGCGTTATATCAAGAACATCGCAATAGAGGGCAATTTTTTTTGGACTCAGTGTCTTGAAAATGTTTGATTTTAAATGGCGCTTGATATTCCATTGCCAAAACCCGGTACATTGAGACAACGTTGCAAGGCTCATACGACGGCGATACATCCACGCAGCCAAGGGTGACAGTGTTCCTTCTAAAAAATCTCGGTATGCTTCACGCTCCAGACGCCCAAACTCATCCACCGCTTGCAGTGTCGCCATCTCTTCAACACTCCAGCCACTGCTTTGGGTAATCTCAAATGTTCCTTCATCTGCCACTGCGTAGAGCGCTTTTCGTCCCCCCTGATACATAGCGATATTATCCTGAGGTGCTTCATCTCTTTTCATCTATACGACCTCAAGCAACATAAAGGCTGTCGAAAAACGTCCGCTCTCAGGGATAAAACAAAGAATTTTTTCACCGATTTGAAGCTTTCCAGAGTTGAAAAGTTCTTCGAGAATGATATAAATCGAGGCGCTTCCCGTATTTCCTTTTTGAGTCAAATTGGTAAACCATTTTTCACTCGGAATGGCAAAACCAACGTTTTCCAATCCTAATGCCATCTTGTCACGGAAATACTGTGAGGAATAATGGGGCAAGAAATAATCAATCTCATTGGCACTCAAATTTCGTTTTTTCATAATACTTTGAAGTGGTTTTTCGACCGTATAACGGACAATATTTTCATTTAGGAGTTTGACGTCTTGCTCTACGGCAAATACTGTTTTTTCACGCCAAAGTGAAGGATCAAGTTCTCTCCACGGTTGATAGTTTCCCTCATTGTCTTGAAGAGTTCCACTCACCATACACGTCGGCATTTCACCCGCGTACGAGAGGATATCAATCCAATCGATTTTTAGTGACAGCCCTTTGGGATTTTGGGTATTTTGCAACAATGCACAGCCTGCCCCATCGGAGAGCATCCAGCGTAAAAAATCTTTTCCAAAAGCGATTTCGGGACGTTTTTCAATATTCTCTCCCTCATAAACTTCATGTGTAAACATCTCTGCCCTCATCACCATTGATGATATCTCAGATCCTGTCGATACCGCGCTCGTGTGCTCGCCGGATGCGACTGTCATATAGGCGTATTTCATCGCAGTAATACCGCTGAGACAAATTCCCGATGTAGCAACCGCTTCACAAGCGTGAAGAGCAAGTTCACCTTGTGTCATCAATGCATGATTGGGCATCAGATGATCAGGGGAGGTCGTACCGCATGCCAAACATCCAATCTCCTCTAAGCTAAAAGTATCATCTTCCAATGCGCGAATCGCCGCAGCGGTCATCGATGCATTGGTAAAAAGGGGTTGTCGAGTTTTGGGATCAAGAATATAATAGCGGGTTTTGATACCGTTGCTTCGCAGAACAACATTTTTGGCACGTGATTTTACCCCGCCGATTACCCCGAGAACGTCTTCCATCTGATCATTGGCAACGGGAGCATTGGGTAAAAATGCGGTCATTTTCGTAATGTATACATTGTTCATACTGTCTTAAACCTATTTGCCTGAAGGAGCTTCTATACTTTGTATTATTTTATCTATTTTTCCTTTAAATAAACGTCTAACAATGCTTTGCAATGCCATATTCAGGGGAACAACACTCACAATCAACACTATTAAAAAAAGAACATAGAGACCCAATACAGGGCGTCTGCTCCATGAGCCTCTTTTTCCAAACAATCGAATCAATTTTCCCCAAATCCGAAAGCTCCGCTTCCCTATCTTTTCGGATGCGATAAAGCGAGGGTCGACACTCACCGCACCCAAACCGCTTAACATCGGCTCTTCTTTCACCTCTGCATCTCTTGCGAGTTTTTTTACAATCGCCTCTCCAAAACGGACACTTTTTTCGATGACTTCCGATGAAATACCCGCTGCTGACAAGCCCCAAAAAGATTCTCGTTTTCCGGTAAGCATCCAACGAGGGGTCGTGATAAAACTTTCCAATGGACCGCTTTGGTCGCTCAAAACAATATTATCAATAAGACGTGCTTCACAAGATACCAAAAGCTCTTTCATCGTTTTTTGGGCTTCTATCCACATATTACGACATGCTATTACCGTAATGACAGGTTTGTTTTTCAAAATCACTTTCGCTTGATTGGATGTCATAAAAGCACTTATGGGCAACGAAGGGGAGAGAAACCACGGCTGATACCCCAAAATAATCAAATCAAAATTATCAGGGTCACGAAGTTCAAAAGGGATATTAGGCAATGCATCACAATAAACCGATTCAGGAAACGCATCAAAAAACTTCCAAAAAGACCATGGAAAGGCAAAATTTTCACTGGGACGCAAGGGCAACATCGTTAATTCAATCGCATCACAAATCACCAAAGGCTCTAGCATTGTAGTGAGAACATTTTCCAATTGCCCGCTTTGTGAATAATAGACGACCAGAACCCGTTTGGACATTGTAATACCTCGTATTTAAGTAAGTTTATTCTACCATTTCTCTAAAAAATCAGGATCCATTTCATGAACAGCCGCTTACCTCACAAAGAACCCCTCATTTTTATCGGGCGACTTTTAAAACAAAATGAGATTCAAGTAACGTTCGAAACCCATTTCCCCCTCTCACCAACGCTTGCAATGTTTTGCGAAGCAGCTGCTCAGGGGACGAGCTTTTTTCCCCTCTCCCCCGATTGTAATGCCGGAGTGGTCTCATCTTTTCGGAATATCAAACTCTGCAACAAGGCTGATACACTTCATTTTGACACCACCGTCACCCTCAAACATTCATTTAACGATTCCTATCTTTTTGAATTTAACGCCATCTCTAACGCTTCGCAAAATAGTATCGCAACGGGTGAAATTGCGGTATTTTATACGTCGCTATAGTCATCTTTTTGAACTTGTAAAAAATTCTTATACGTTGCTCGTCACCAGTCGTGAGCGAATCTTTTTCCCCATGGCGGTCTTCTCGATTTTCTCCACCATCACGATTTTACTCTCGATGTGAATCCCGCCGAAATGGTCGTGCAAAGCTTTTTTCAAGAGTGTTTTGTGGATTTTCGTCTCATCTCCTGCAAGATAAAGCGTTAAGCTCTCTCCGCGAAGTTGTTGGGGATGATATTCCACAAACCCTAACGCTTCCTCAATCCCCTCCATCTTTTCTAAAAATGTCTCAATTTCTACGATGGAAAGCCGTTTTCCTCCGATTTTCACCAGTTCTGATGAGCGCCCTGTAATTTTAAATCCGCCCTCAACGCTCTCTATAATATCGGTGGTTCGATGGGGAGAGGTGATTTTTGTAAAGCTTTGGTCAAATACCCACTGGGAGAGAAAGGGTGACTCCACGCACAACAGCCCCTCGTCACTTGATATGCTCACCCCATCAAGCGGTGTCCAAATACTGTTTCCGCCTGAACGGATCGCAATGCCGCCCGTCTCACTGGAGCCGTACAACTGCGTCAGACGTGTGGAATATTTCTCCTCGAACGCTAACGCTTCATGAGGTTCTAACGGGCCGCTGGAGCTGATAAAAAGGGTTTGGGAGAGATTGGCACCCTCCCTGAGTCTCAGCATCGCACGGATAAAGACGGGATTGGTAATGCACAAAGTGGGTTTGCTCGCACAAAGATTTACGATTTCATTGGGGAGAAAATGCTCTTTGGTTACTATATCCAATCCCAATGCAAGGGGAAGTGAGAGTCCAAATAAGAATCCGTAAATATGGAAAAAAGGGACAGTAACGAGGCACTGCTCAAAGGTTTCATTCTTTAACCACACTTTATGGGTCAGCGTTTCGCACTGGAGATGTGCTTGCGTTTTCACCACACCGATGGGATTTCCGCTTGTACCAGAGGTAAAGAACAGTGCTGCCGCCGATTCCAATTCATCAAAATTTTCAGGATTCTCCCCAGCTAATGTTTGACCTTTTTGCACGCAGGAACTCATCGCACCATCGAACAAAAGAGGGATATTTCCCTCACGTAATGCACCCATAATATCCTGAATTTGTCTCATTTTATTGGTATCATCCGGAATCAAAAAAGCTTTTGGTGACTTTTTACCGTATCCGTCAAAATTCAATCTCTCTTGAAGATATGTTCCATCATTTTCCAGTATCGTTATCACGGCTCGCCTCTTTGAAAAAACAGCATCATAATCGCAATAATCCCCACAATCGTCACTTCCCCGATCGAATGAACTGCAGGGACATCGCTCAAAATCAGTACCCCAAATCCCGCAAAGGTTGTTAAACATGAATAAATAACCGCCCGCATAGAGTTCGAGATCTCTCCTCGTGAGAGATAAATCCCATAATCTATCCCGTAGACCATCATCAAAAAGAGGGCAAAAAGGTGCATCAAGTTGAAGCTACCGCTAAGAGCAAACATGACTAAAATGACAGCCATAGGGAAGAAAAGAAAGTTAAGGGCATAGAGTGCACGGCGACGCGTAACTGCAATAATTATAATCAACAAAAGAGAAAATCCAATCGCAAAAATCGTGGTAAATTCTTTGAGAGCATTGGCGGCACTGTGTGAAAGGATCTCTTTTGCGTCAATCGGTGTTAAAAACGGGTACGACGTAAGTGCTTTTAACTCATCCGTTTTGATGTACGCCAAACTCATGACACCGTTATGGGTTGTGACTATTTCAGAACCTAAAACACGCAAGGCACCGGTATCGTACGTATAGGGCGAAAGCTCTTGGAGCGGTAAATAGGCGTTTTTAAATATCCCTTTCCTAAAACCCGCTTCTGCACTTGTCTCTTCCAAATTTTGACGAAGCGAGGCAAAATCATAGCTTTGGATTTGAGCCAATCGTTGGGTACTTTTCGCACCGCTTAGCGCCATATTCGCAAGAGAGTAACTGCTGGGGGCGTGTTCTTTTAAGATTTCAGCACGTCTTAGCAACTCTTCACTGTTTTTGGCTTCAATAAGAATAGGGATTCGGTCTTCTCCCAACGTCTCTTCAAACAGTTTTTCTGCTTCCAAAAGGGGGCGGTTTTGATAATCAAGATGGCGAAAGTTGGAGTCAAACGTCAAATGAGACATCGACAATGCCACCAAAAGAAGTGAAAGAGCAGTAAAGACACTCGGAGGAATACGGCGGAAATTGCGTAATTTTTCAAAAAACAGATCACTTTTCTGGGGTGCTTCCTCATGATAAAATGCCAATCTGGGAAAGACAAAGGCAAAAATGAGATACGAAAGGGCCAAAGAGATAAAAGCGAAAAGTGCCAGCTGCGAAACAAGAGGAAAATCGATAAAAGTCAAAGAGCCCAAGCCCACTTCGGTTGCCATAAATCCCCAAAAAACGGCCCAGTTAAAACGGCGCTTTTTGTAATCATCATTCAAAAAAAGCATAAAAAGATAATCTTCGGCAATCGTCGCAATCCCCGCACCAAAAGCCACTACCAACATCGACACATCCGCATAAATCAGCTTTACTGCCAAAATCGCCATAAGCCCTGATAGAAAAAGGGTTGTTAGGCTAAAAACCAACATCACTTTATTACGAAGCAAGAAAAAATAGACACCAATGAGCATCACGATGGTAAGAACCGTAATCTTTTCCACATCGCTTTGGATATACGCTGAGTTCTCAACGCTGTAAAAGTTAGGACTAAAGACGACAATCCCCTCTTTATAAGGAGCCAATGCCGTATTCACCTCATCATACAGTTTGCGCGAACCTTCCATATCCCCCACCGAAGGACGGATGGAGGCTATAACACAATATCCTCTGTTGGGGACAATCATCATCCCGTCTTTTTGCACCCCTTGCATAAACGACGGATTTTCAAACAATCCCAAAGGGTCGGTCGTATCCAACGGTGTATACGCACCCCCCTCTAACATTTTAGCCGAGAGGGCAACGAGTCTGTGTTTAACCTCATCCCTGCTCAACACTGTCGCATTAAAGTCCGATAAATAGTACCAGTTCTTCGCCAGATACTCACGTACTTTTGGGTCAATATCGGATGTTCCGAAATAGACACTCTCCACTTGGCTAAGTTGGGATAACTTCTCTTTTATCGTATTGGCTTTTTCCAAACTCTCCGGAGTAAATCCCTCTACCAATACCAACAGTTTTTTGGACGAATCAAACTGATTGTAAAGCGATAAAATCCCTGTAGCCTTATCTTCGGGAAGTGCTTTTGAAATATCGCCTTGAAGCGGATATTTAACAAAAAGGGTGATTCCTATCGCTATAAAAACAAGGGTGACAAGAAGAAAACGGAGACGTTCATAGTGTTTCAATTTCAATAATATCCTCGTTGGTAAAATAGATCACCATACGTTTCATCTCATCATTGCGCATGGTGATTTCCATCTTCTCAATTGCCCGTTTCACATCGGATTTTGGGGAGAGACGATAGGTATTTCCCTCTTTATTTATCTCAAAATAGGTTTTTAGCCCCGTAAAATCTTTTTTATTGATGGAGCGCATAAAACTAAAATACAAACTCATATCAATGCGCTTGGAGAGGTCAATGGTCTGGGATGTTTTGGCTTCCACATCTTCGATGGTGAGGGTTTTACCCGTTTGGGTCAAAACTTTTTTCTCAGGTGAGGTATAGCGGACAATGGTGGAGTCGTCGGTAATGACTATAGTCCCTTTGAAAATTGTTGTTTTATCCAACGCATAGATATACCGTTTTTCGGTAAATTCGCCTTTCGCCCATAATGACCCGACTAAAAAAATTAAAACCAGCCATACTCTCATCTATTCACCTTTTGATTTTTTTTCGCACACGATCAACGAATGGCAAAAGCCGACATTATCATGGATTTCACTAATTACCAGCCCTGCTTTGACAATACAACGAGTCAATTCACCCAGATTAAACATCTTGCTTTTACCGTTTGCCATGGCGGTAAAATAGGGAGAAGTATTGATGAGACAATAGGCTGACGTTTCATATTTTTGTCGATCCCACATTGGCTCCAAGATGTAGATTTTACCCTTATCCTCTATCGAACGCTCTATTTTAGAGAGAATTTTTACAACATCCTCTTCCCCAAAACAGTCCAAAAACTGACTCATCCATGCCCCATCATAACCGTTTGGTAGAGAGGTATCTTCTTTGAGCATATCCGCCGCATAGGTGTCGATTCGCGCTGATAATCCCGCCTCTTCATTTTCTACCGATGCCACGGCAAGCTGTTGCGGTAAATCAACGATGGTGACGTGACATTCTAAGAGCGTTTGCGCACAAAGACGTGAAAAGCGTCCGGTATTTCCCCCAATATCCAAAAGCCGTTTCGGAGATTTTTGCCCCATAATTTTAAGGGCATCCACAAACGCGGAATCGGAGTAAAAATGGTCAAAATCAAACCACGCTTTTTTCGCATCATCCGGAAGTGATGTTAAACCCGGATAAATCGTTTCCCACTCTCCAAACACTTTTAATCCCGCAGGTTCCCCACACTCTACTGCTTTATCCAATTCATACAACCCTAAATAATTGACATAATGGTTGTAATCCATATTGATACGGGTCATGGGGTCATTGAGGAGGAAATAACCAATTTTTGTAAGGGAAAAAATTTCCTCATTTTTGGCAACTACTCCCGCACTAAAACCTGTTTCCAGTAACACGGTAACGGAGTAAGGGGTCATGCAGAGGTGCTGGGCAATTGCATCAATACTCATCCCCGACTTATTCTCATGAAGAAACTTGAGGATACCACACTCTCGTAATACCCTCACAACTTGAAAAACGATGGGGGCAAAAGCGATTTTTTGGGCTTCATATTGTGCTTGTGCCGCCGACATTTTAGAGACATCGAAAAAATTATTCATTAAAGCCCTTTGGGTGTTATTTGTGAAATAACCGCTGCCATCGCACTTTTTGGATTTTTCACAAAAATATTGCTATCATCCCAAACGTATCCACCCAAAATCGACGCAATAGCACGCTTGATCTTCTCTGGTTTTTCCTCAACGCAAAAGATACTTTGAAGCCGTCCATCGTACCATGCACCGACAAATTCACGGAACACATTAATCCCCGTCATCATGTACGCGACATACTCACTCTCCCAGTCAACCATTTCCCCTTTGAGCTGCTTATCAATCAGTATCGCCGCTTGATTACCCGATTCAAGCGCCAACGTCACACCTGACGAGAAGACAGGGTCCAAAAACTCCGTTGCATTCCCCGCCATACAATAATTTTTCCCTACCATCGATTTGACATTCGCACTGTACCCATCGATTTTACCGACAGGAACGATTTTTACCGCATTGGCAAATCGTTCTTTTGCCCCCACCGTTGAGGTAATAATCTCATTCCAAAAGGCTTCGTTTTCAAGTCCGAAAGAGCTGAAATACTCCTCCGTACACACGACTCCGACCGACGTTATTCCATCCGAAAAGGGGATGCACCAAATCCACGCATCATTGTTTCCATGTACGTAGATATAGATATACCCCTCCGTCTCATCAGTCGGACGAATATCACCCATTATTCGGGTAAATACCGCACTTCTGACTTTGAGCTCACTGGGTTCATCCAGTCCTAAAAGACGGGGGAAAACACGCCCGTATCCCGAAGCATCAAGGGCAAATTTGGCTTTAAACGTTAGGATATTTCCCTCTTTGTCCACCGCTGTAGCCGTTGTCGTTTCAGGATTAAACCCCGTAATTTCCGTCTCCTCAAACAAGGTTGCCCCAAATCCAACCGCTTGTTTTAAAAGTAAATCATCAAACTCTTCTCGTTTCACCTGATACGATGTCCCAAATTTCTGACCGATATTTTCACTAAAGTCATACGCTTCCAGTACACCGTTCATATCAAAAGCCGCACCCCGCTTGACCGTAAAGCCGTGATTATCGACTGCTTCGAGCATCCCATTTGTTTCAAGAAGCTCATTGCATCGCGGTAAAAGAGACTCTCCAATAACAAATCGAGGAAAGGGAACTTTTTCAACAACACTGACCGAATATCCCTTTTGAACCAACGAAGCAGCCGCGATTGAACCTGCCGGTCCTCCTCCGATGATCAAAATATCCGATAGTACTGTCTTGGTTTCCATATTGTTTCCTTAAAGAATTTCTTCTATTTATTATAATCAAACTACCCTAATATTCGAGTTAGTGTTACCGAAAAACTCATCAATCCAGTTTGTGAAATCAGTGCTATCATGCCGCTTCGCTGCTCTTGAAGCGCACGAACATAATCAATCCCGCTACTCGCGCCGACATAACCTGATTTTGCGTTTCGTATCACTGTAAGCGGCTCATTCAATACGTATTTTTCACAATAGTCTTCAACTTCGACTAGTGTCTTAAACGATTCTCGAGCAATGATAACGGCCAATGGATTGGCACATTCGAGAACCAGCTTTACCCAACATCCCCCTTCTAATACAACCTCGTCATCATTATGGGTTATTTTTTTAAATTCATCCAAGGGGAATACCCCCTCATCAACGCATCCCACTAATGCAGATGCTGATTTACCGCTCTCCATCTCTGTATACGCCATACTCAAAGCCTGCTCAAATGCTCCGTATGGATTTGAAACCGTGAGATTACTTCCCGACAACCCCAAAGTTTGAGCAATATGAAAACCTGCCATAGAAGTAGATGTTCCCATAAAGGTGAAAGGCATCGGCAACAGTGTATCTCGATACATCTGCTCTAACATTTTGATCACATCCCGTACGCACCCATTTGCCGTTCCTACATAGAGTGAACATTGAGAGTCAATTGTTGAGAGATTGGGAAGTCTAAAAACACCTGCCAGTGCCAAAAGAACAAAGTGATTCACACGTCGAAATTTCTGACCGCTAGTGTGTTCAAGCTCTTTTTTTAACTCCAAGCTTGATTCACTCACCTCTTGAAGTAACAGAGAAACGGCTTCGATGTACAACGGTTTCATTCGCACTCACCAAACTGGACCACCAAAACCACACCGCTGCCACCAAAACCAAAATGGTTCAAAAGAAGTATCCCCTCTTTTGCCTCGCTCTCCCCCTGGGAGGGTATAATTTCTATGGAGTCATCCATAACCTCAAATCCGTATGTCTTGGGGATAAACCCCTCTCGCAAACAAAACCAAAGAACGGCAAGTTCAACAGCACCGCACCCTCCAAGAGTATGTCCCAAAGAGGATTTCAACGCCAAGACAGGAGGCATTTGAGAAAAAATCTGCTGCGCTCCAGTGCTCTCAGCCCTATCATTCGTTTCACTGCCTGTTGCGTGCGCTTTTATCAACCCTACGTTACAAGGTTCAATATTTGCATCGCAAAGGGCATCTCTAATCGTCTGCGCAACCATTATCCCGTTTGTGTTGTGCGCCGTAGGGCTGGAGGTATCACTGCGGTTTGCCCCACCCCTGAGTATCAGCTGAGAGTTATAAGAAGATGGAATAATATCCAATAAAATCGCACCACACCCCTCACCCAACACTATCCCTGACCTATTTGCATCAAACGGACGGCAACCATCACGACTCAAAAGCCCGAACGATTCAAATCCCGACATCGTGAGTTCATTGTAAAAATCAAATCCCAATATGATTGCACGCTGAAATTTCCCCGTATTTATCCCCATTTGTCCGTACAAAAGTGCATTAGCAGACGAAGTACACGCCGTTGTAAAAAGGGAAACCTCTCCTCCCAATCCAAATGTTTGTGCTAAACACTCCCCGATACCACCATAGCCGATATGCGGTAACATTGTTTCATTGGGATTGGATTTAAAAATCGGTTCTGAGCAGGGGATACTCATCGATGTCGATCCAATCAAAAGGGCACATTCCTCCATCTGGGCAGAATCTAAATGAGATTTGGTGATTAACTCTAAAAGAAGTTGCTCTAAAACAGCATAAAACTCATCATTGCCCGTTACCTTTTTATCTTTTATTCCCCGATATTGGCGTGAAATTATTTCTGTACCAAAGGTAAATTCTTTATACTTTTCTATGGGATTACTATGTATCCCGTGGGTAATTTCATCAGGGGTATTTCCAAGAGAACAAAACGTAACCGCTTCACGGAGATAACAACAATTCATTATTATGCAGGTCTGATATAATCCGCAAGTGCATTAATCGACGTAAATACGCGACGAAGTTCTTTGCTGTCTGCCAATACCACGCCATGAATTCTCTGTATCTCCATCGAAAGCTGCAACGCATCCATTGAGTCCAGTGCAAGTACCGAAGAATCCCCAAACATAGGCTCAGTATCACTTACTTCTTCGGGTAAAACGTCCTTGTCACACGCCTCAATAATCAGTTTTTTGAGTGCTGTTTTAAATTCAGTATCCTGTGACCCTCTCATAATGCCTCCTTTAATTCACGATTTAATTTCCACGCAGCAAGCCCCAGACAAAGACTGCCAAAAAGGACAAGAGCTCCCAAAGAGAGCCAAATATCACTCAACGCACTGTTGTGTAAAAAAAGGGCTAAAAAGGATTCCAATCCCCACGACATGGGCGATAAAACTGCCAATTGCTGCATAAATGGAGGCATTACAAACAACGGTATCATAATCCCTCCAATGGCTGCAAAGATGATATTAAGCACCCCCCCTATCGTTACCGCCTGATCGGTCGTACGAACAAACGATGCCAATGCAAGAGCATACGAAATAGAAGCAAAACTCAATACGGAGGAAACCACCAATAAAGCACCTACGTTATCGCCAACACTCAAAGCATCCCCTCCAAACAAAGGAACGATGAACATCCCCACCATAAGCATCGCAACAAACTGTATTTGATTGATCACAAAATAAGGGATCATTTTGGAGATAAGGAGATTTTCAATCGACACATTCATAACCGCCAATCGCGCCAATGTTCCAAGACGACGCTCATTGACAAAGGTATTAGAGATGGGAATAATGATAAAAAACATCGAGAAAATGAGCCACGCAGGGACGCTTTGCTGAACAGAAGTCGGGCGGATATCGGTCATATCTTTACCCTGTAAAAAGTGCTCTTCAAACCAAACTTTATCCGCTAAAGCTTCTTCTTTTTCTTCTCTCGTCATCCATGGATTGAGGGAACTCATTTGATTTACCATATTTATTTTTGCCGCTGTCCCTGCAACTGCCGTTTCAAATAATATCTTCGCAACCGGCGTTGCCTCAGGAGCGATAAGGACGGTTAGTTTCCTATTTTGTGGAGTATTTTTGTGGATCGCTTCGTCAAATCCAGTACGAACGATAACCCCTACTAAAATATCTCTTTCCATCATTTGAACAGGAACCTGTGTCGCTTTTCCTTCACTCCATTCAAATCCTTTGATGGCTTTGAGGTGTGCTACAAAATCACGGGATGCCGTGGTATTTTCTTCACACACGACCATCGCCTTGAAATGAACCTGCGAATTTTGGGAAAATGCATCCCGCATTGCCAAACTCATAATCAGAATAAACAATGACGGCATCACAAAAAGGACCATCAAAGCATGAATATCGCGCTTTAAAAGCCAAAATTCTTTGAGTATTCCCGCTGTATATTTTCTCATTTTTGGAGGTTCTCTTCGAGATACTGTTCTAAATTCTCAACTTCTCTCAAAAGGTTAATTGTCGTATCGCTTGCTACGACTGATCCCTTATCTAAAACAATGAGCCTGTCGCACATTTTCTCAACTTCCTGCAGATAATGCGACACATACAAAATAGTCGTGCCATGCTCTTTGGACCTTTTCACAAGAGTTTCCAAAATAATTTCTCTTGATTCACTATCCACCCCGACCGTAGGTTCATCCAAATAGAGTATTGGAGGATTTCCCAATAAACCAATTGCCAAATTTAGACGCTTTTGCATTCCGCCGGAATAATGAGACACCCTCTTATCCAAAACCTCTTCCAAAGAGGTAGCCTTCACTGCTTCCGTGACAGCTTGCATAAGTTTTTTTCCACTAAGTCCCAAAATAAGCCCAAAATAGGTCAAATTTTCACGCCCGGTCATTTCGAGATAAAGGGATGTTTTCTGCGGAACATAGCCAATCATACTGCGTGCTTTTGTCATATTTTCAAACAGCTTTACTTCCCCAACAAGCACCAAACCGCTATCGGCTCGAATTAGACCGCACAGTATCCCCATCAGTGTTGTTTTCCCAGCCCCGTTACGCCCAAGCAATCCTGTAATAGATCCGCGAGGTATGGAGAAAGAGACGTTATTGAGAACTCTCTTTTCACCAAAAATTTTGGTAACGCTGACGACCGTAATCACTATTTTTTGTTTTGATTGATAAAATCGGTCAGCGTACGAATAGAAACAAAAATCTCTTTGGATTGCCCCACATTGTCAATCTTGATCCCATATTGATTATCAAGAAAAATAACCAATTCGATCGCATCGACCGAATCAAGCCCAAGCCCCTCACCAAACAGCGCAGCATCGTCTTCCATCTCATCCGCACTCATATCCTCAAGACCTAATGCTTCGATTAATTGTTCTTTCACTGTTGTATATTCAACCATAATTGCTTCCTAGTATTTATTATTTCTATTTTATCCAATTTTAGCTCACCAAAAGCTATAATCTCAAAAAATTCTGTCATACCGTACTTGATACGGTATCTATTCTCTTAATATTTATGGATTCCGTGTCGTAGCACGGAATGACGGTGTTGTAATAAAAAATAAAGGGTAAAGATGATTAAACAGCGAGGTAGCGGAGCTGGTCTTTTTATTGTCTATCTTTTTTTCCGGCTTTTTGGTTACATGGGATTACGCTTTATCCTCTTTTTTGTCGTCTTCTATTTTTCCATCACAACCCCATCGCTCAAACGCTCTTTACGTGAATATTATCTTCTGTGTACCGGAAAGTTCAATTACTTTATTTATTATCGACATCTCTTTATGTTTGCTCTTGTTTTTGCCGATCGTTTTTTAAGCAAAAAATTCACAGAGCGTT
>Ga0265297_10004883_pt1 | contig 21243 bp, 18 predicted proteins | sample Munlanlwell13791_FD_192502 | JGI IMG/M metagenome (GOLD analysis project Ga0265297, IMG submission 192502) | Leachate microbial communities from a municipal landfill in Southern Ontario, Canada - Leachate well 137-91 | ecosystem: Engineered > Solid waste > Landfill > Unclassified | place...
AGGAAAGAACCATAGATACCACCGGCGTTATGTTCAAGGGTAAGAATCTTTATACAATTACCGATGTCCCGGGCCATAAGGAATTCATCAAAAACATGCTTAGCGGTGCTTCACATGCCGATATAGCTGTTCTGGTTGTAGCTGCCAGCGAAGGTATACAGGAGCAAACAGGAAGGCATGCTTTCCTGATACATATGCTGGGGATGAAACAACTTTTTGTTGTAGTAAACAAGATGGACGCCGTAAACTATGACAAGGATATATTCGAGGACATTAGGGGCAAGGTATCCAAACTTCTAACCACCTTCGGTTATCGAGACGTAACCTTCATTCCTGGCTCTGCTATGGAGGGGGACAATATTTACCGCAGGTCGGAGAAAATGCTCTGGTATCAGGGGCCAACACTAATAGAGGCTCTGGACGGAGTTAAACTGAGCAAACAATCCATGCCTTTGAGGTTTGCGGTCCAGGATACATATTCGACCAACGGCAATAAGGTGGTTGTGGGAAGAGTTGAATCCGGCACATTACATAAGAACGATGAGGTAATTTTCAATCCCTCTGGCATGAGAGGAAAAATAGAAAAAATAAGAGTATTCGAAGGAGAAATTGAGAAAGCCGAAGAGGGTGATACGATAGGCATCATCACTAACTGTCAGCCGAAACGAGGCGACGTTTGCGGACTTATTCAACAGCCCCCTATAACTACAAAAAGTTTTCTTGGAGAAGCTGTTTTACTGGGAGATAAGCTAAAGAAAGGTGAGGAATTGGAGCTAAGATGCGGTACCAAGAAAGTACGGTGCAAAATAAAAGAAATAAGAGAAAAGATAAACTCGGAAACCGGTGAAATAATGGACAGAAATCCTGACTATATAAGCGAGCATGAAGCAGCTACCATACTTTTCGACACGGAACCGCTGGTCGTGGAAAAGTTCTCCGATATCCCTTCATTGGGCAGTTTCGTCCTGATACAGGGCAAAAACATTGGCGCTGGCGTAGTCCTGGAGACATCAGCATGATCTTTGTTCTCGGCATAGATGCAGCTACCTGGACAGTGATAAGACCAAATTTGGACAAACTACCCTCATTTCAAAAGCTATGTGATATGGGAAACTGCCAGGAATTCGTATTGACCGAAAAACCGATATCACCCTCTGTGTGGTGTAGCATTTTCTCAGGTAAACTGCCCGAAGAACATAAACACGGTAGCTACGTGGTCAATAATAATATCGTCAAGCGTGACGATATAAAGGTCGACTTCATCTGGGATGTTCTGCACCGTGAGAAAAAAAATGTCAGAGCGCTAAACGTACCTTTCGTGATTCCTCCCTATTCATTTAACGTCGATTTCAAACCAGTTGGGTTCGGACTGCCTACTAATGACAAAGAATGGCATGAAGAACTGCAAAAGGTCACAGAAAAAACCAGAGAACTATTTTCATCCAAACTGGATTTGCTTATCTCAGTCTATACACTTCTGGATCGTGTACAACATTACCATTGGGGTGAGCCTGTTGTCCTCGACTGGTACAGGAGGGTTGATGAGAAAATTGGAATGATTATATTCCATAGCGGTTTTCTGAAAAATTCTGAAAACAGCTTAATCGTGATTTCTGACCATGGGTTCTGTTCTTTTGGTGAAGCAAATATTCAGACATTACCTGAGAAAACCGAGTACGGCGTGTTAAAGGGAGACCACCATGAGAATGCAATCCTTATCACTGTTAATGTAGATTATGAAATAAGCAAACCTCAGGATGTATTTCACGCTATCAGGCAGCGTTTATGCTAAATAATGCTTTCGCCTGTCATTGCGAGCGAAGTGAAGCAATCTCTAAGCTTTCCTAAACAAAACTTAAGAGCGCTTCTTGTGATTATATACCAGGTGCACAGCGATTGCCTTGAAGATCTATTCTCCCCTAATCCGGCAAATACTCGAATATTTTCACTTCAGGAATTCTACCAAGTTCAGAATGGGCTACAGAATCTTTAGAGCTATAAACCAATTTATAATGTTTTAATGAATCCAGAGGAACAGGGCTGATAAAAGGATCTATTCCTACTATTCTGTGATTACCTGCTCCCAAAGTCTTCATATACGCCACAGCCTCATTATAACTGGGAAAAGATTTGTAGGCCATAATCTCTTTATACGATTGGCCTTCTATAGAGATTCCTTCATTATATGAAATCACAATGGAATTCTGGTAAGTAACCTGACCAGCATCGAAGTTATAAAGTCTCGCTGTTAAAGCCTGATAATATTCGGGATAATAAAGCAATACAGGGTATAGCTTTCCTCCCTGTCTCTGCACATAAACATCATAAAATTCACTTTCCTTAATATCCGCCCAGGCTAAAAAGGCGTGGAATTTCTGCATAGGCATGGCTGTTTCAAGGTCAATAACCACATATTTGGGAACATTATCTTTAAGAGTTTCTATAGCTGAATTTTCATCCTGCGCTATGAAAAACTGAGACACCGCAGCCCTATTAAACAAGATACCAGGATTGGAAATCGGCGGCCGTTTAGCAATCCGCGCTATAAGATAGCCATAATCCCATAGAGATGCCACCCCATAGGCAGTATCAGGATATTGAAACGGATATCCATAAAGGTCATAATAGAAATCGGAGCTTCCAAAAGGTTCTGGCGAGTTTTCTCTCAACCAATCGAGCGATTCACACCAGGCATCAGTAGGAGTAAATACCAGATTACCGGCAGTCTCCTCAATTGGTTTATATCCGGCGGGATAGGGACCGATCTGGGGCAAAGGTCCGATATTGGGATAAAAAGACACCAAAAATACAACTATAACTCCCATGCCCATTAGTAGTTTATTAGGCCCACGGGTCAATCTGCTGCCTTTACCTTTATTATGCTTTTGTTTCTTTTGAATCTTCTCAGGTACAGCTAAAGCTACTGCTGCCTTTTCCCTGAAACCAGTGGCACGGAGAATGAGCCATGAAGTATAACCGGCTAGTATGGCAATGTTAATGGCAAAGTAATAAGCAAAACGACGCATCATTAAAGTGGCTATCAAAATTATAAGGCACCAGACTACAAATAGTGTCTTCTCCGCTTCACCATGCTTTACAACAAGGTAAATGAATATACCCAAAGCCACTAAACCAAGACCTATACCTGTGGTATAGTTAGCCCATACTATGGCAAGCGTGAATTCTCCCTGAGGAAAGAGTATGGGCATTCCTTCTAAAATAGTCAGCCTGCCTCCAGAAGGACGAATCATATTGATGTAATCTGCCATATATTGCATGAGTCCAGGAGCGACAATATAGAAAATTCCAATCTCGATTAACCCTATCCCAATCAAAATCAACGGATAGTACGCGGCTTTTATTCCCCGCTTTTTTAATAGTAGAGATATAGCGCCGAGTATTATTGTGTTAAATAAAGCAATAAGCAGCACAGCAATCTGCAAATTTGTGCCATTTAAAACCAGGGTAATAACAAGCGTGACAAAGAAGGTACAGGCACTTATAAAACAGAGGTAATCTGAATCTTGCCCTCTAAAATAATCAATAATAAACTGGACTATGATATAAACAAAAAGTATAAGTATAAATAACAGCGAACCAAGCCAGGCATTCAAATACAGCCCCAGCAGTACCCCGGCAACTAAACTGTAGATCAGAGGCCTGATGGTAGCACGCCAATTTCTATTCCTTAATTGGAAAAAGATTAGCTGTCTCTGTCTGGCTATTTGTATTCCCAAGATAATAAACAACAGGGCTGTTGTGGTGAATAATACTTCGAAGCAATGGTGGTCGGCATTGCCAAGTATGGTTCTTCCCAGGAATTCGCCTGGAGATATAGCTATTAACCCAGCAGCAATAACACCTGCCCATCGATTGATAAGTGCTTTACCAATAAAAAATACCGGAACTACGGTGAGAGCACCGAGTATTGCAGGTAAATATACTCCAACTATATCAACAGTATGTTGCGTCGGCGAGCCTATACCAGCCAACCAGATAATAGCAGCAAAAAAATTATCATAAAACCGATAATTCCCAAAATGCATAGTGTCTGGATAAAACAAATAGGGATCGAAGTTATTCCATTGCGGGAAATTGTGAACAAGATTGTCCAGTATGCGCATGTGGTAATAAGCATCGGTTCCGGTGAACTTTATCCAATCACCAACAAAAACCTGATCATAAGGCAAAGTAATACGGATAAACAGGGCAATCCCAAAGAATAGAGCTACAAATATCCCTGTAATAAGCCGCGTTTTAAATCTATTTTCAGCCATCAGCCAATCTCAAGTATTATATGAGATGCTACGTGTTCAAACTTCGGTGCCAGTTACTTGTCCGCAAGTAACCCTACTTAATACTCTAGACAGAATAAATCACTTTCGCCCTTTTTGCAAGTCATTTTTAATCGTCTTAAAATAACTTGAACACAGACATAGCATACTTTAACATTGGCATCATTGATAGGACACTGCAAAACTAAATCAAACAAAAAGAAGCAACAAAAGCGGGATTGAAAGATGTGGCTCAGACGTCATAGCCTTAGGATATGACTCCTAAGGCTACGAAAATGATTACATTGCGTAATCGAAAACTGGTTTACTTTCTATAGTGTTACATGCCCACCATCTACCACAATACACTGTCCCGAGATGAAATCTGAGTCTTTCGAAGCCAAAAACAATGCTGCGCCTACCACGTCTGCTGGTTCCTGGCGGCGTTTCAAGCTCTGTGCCGCCACAACTCCCTCGAATATTTTGTCACTGCCCTTTTGTCCTAAAGAGGCATCAGTAGCCGTATACCCCGGAGCAATAGCATTTACGTTGATACCCGATGGTCCCAGAGCATATGACAAGCTCTGATTCATAGTATAAAGCGCTGATTTGCTTAATGCATAAGCCAAAAAGTATTGAGCATCAGGGACTTTTATAATATCAGATACAATATTGATAATCTTTCCTTTAGATTGTTTTATCATCATAGGAGCTACAGCCTTACAACACAGCCAAGTTCCCCTTACATTAACCTGAAATATTTTGTCCCACTCTTCAATCGTCCATATATCCCAAGGTCTCGGATCTATTCCAGACCAAACAGCAGCATTATTAATTAAAATATCTATTTTGCCAAACTCTTCTACAGTTTGAGAAACCATCCGCTCTACCTGTTTGGGATCAGAAATATCAGTTTCTATCGCTTTCGCTTTGCCACCTTTAGATTTTATCTCTTTAACCACTTCTTCCAGTCTAGAAAGGCTACGAGCTGCAACCACCACTGCAGCCCCTTCTTTGGCAAAAGCAAGACTCATAGCCTTACCAATACCTGTCCCACCACCGGTAATAATAACTACTTTGCCCTGTAGCTCTCGTTCCATATATTCCTCCTTCGTTTCCGTATTCACATTATGTCAACTATAGTAAACACTGCTGGTTTGAAGTATAAAACTGTTCGATGACAAATTTATTACCAAAAATCATATCACGGTAAAAATGGGGGTTTAAAGTCGACGCCCAACAATTCCCTGGCTTTACTTCGTAACTTTTTCAAAGATGAGCCAAGTTGTTGTTTTTCCTCATCAGAGAGAATAGAAAAGATCATCTCTATTGACATTCTGGATGCATTCAAATATGATTCCCTCCCCTTTTCTGTTGCCACGATTTTGATCTTGTCATCATCAGGATCCCGTATCTTTTGCACCAGCCCGAGCTTCTCCATCCTGTTTATCAGGCTCAATACAGAATTTGGCTCTCTTATATTCCAGTTAGATATTTCACTGATGGTTAGTTCCTTATTCACAACCAGCAGCATAAATAAAGTCGCCGCCTGAACTCTAGAAAGTTTATAGTGTGCTAGCTCTAATTCCCTTGCCTTTGATATAACATCTCTGGTTTGATCCAGCAAAACCCACAAATTTAGATTAGGATCATCAACAGGAGATTCTTTTTCTGTCTTCGGATTCTCTGTGATTTTTTTTGACATTACTATACTTGCCTTTCTCTAAACATATTTCAACTACAAGCCCCATTCTCCGGTTATTTCTATCGCTTTCCTGATCGAAATTAAAGTCGAAATATTATACAAGGCGGTTGAGTACTTGACAATCTATGCTATAATGGATAGCATATCAAACCCTCTATATGATGTCAATATGGATGTCAACTTTTATAGCACATAGATTAGCAGTGTCGATACTTAGACCAGACAAAAATCTAGTGAACAAAACAATTACAAATAGCATCTCGCTTAAATAAGATGCTAAACATTATGTCCAAAAGGAGTACACAACATGGCAAAAGACCTAATTAGTACACTGTCTGATTTGAAAGAAGAAGAGTCACTAAAAATCGTCAATGATAGATTAAATAAGGGAGATGATCCTTTAAAAATCCTTGACGATGCCAGGCGTGGTATGGAAATCGTGGGCAAGCGCTTTGCCAGTAATGAATATTTTATACCCGATCTTATATATTCAGGAGAAATATTAAAGGGTATAACCGAGATAGTAAAACCTAAATTATCTGCAACAACAGGTACTAAGCGTGCTGGTAAGGTAGTTTTTGGCACTGTTGCCGGAGATATACATGATATTGGCAAAGATATTGTTGTCTTCATGCTGGATGTTAACGGTTTTGAAGTTTATGACCTGGGGGTAGACGTCCCGGCACAAAAATTCGTTGAGAAGATAAAGGAAAGCAATGCACCCGTAGTCGGCTTAAGTGGTTTTTTGACACTAGCTTTTGATTCGATGAAACAGACTGTAGAAGCCATAAAAGATGCTGGTTTAAGAGATAAAGTAAAGGTTATGATCGGAGGCGGGCAGATTAGTGAAGACGTTAGAAAATACACCGGGGCTGACGCCTATGGTAAAGATGCCATGGAAGGAGTAGCTCTTGCCAGAAAATGGATAGGTACTAATTAATAAACCTATTCAGAAACCACGCAGGAGGAGTTAAAAATGGAAAAGAAATGGGAACAGTTATCATCTGAAGAAAAGCAAGACATACTGTTTCAAAAATGGCTTTCGCCGAAAGCCCCCGATGGAAACGATTTTAAGTTCCAAAGCAATGAAGCCGGGAGAAATTATAAAGAAAGTATAACCAGGATAAAAGATGCAATTCAAATAAAGAAATTGCCGGACAGGGTTCCCACTTTCCTGCTCCCTAGCTTTTTCCCCGCTTATTATACCGGCTCAACCCCGAGGGACATGATGTATGACTATGACAAACTTTACGCTGCATTCAAAAGATATGTCCTTGACTTCAAACCTGATGGACATCTCGGGGCAGTTATGCCTGGACCGGGTAAGTTCTTTGATATTCTTGATTATAAATTATATTCCTGGCCTGGCCATGGAGTTTCACCCGAGCAATCATATCAATGCAATGAAGGCGAGTATATGAAGGCTGACGAATACGATGCTTTGATTCAGGACCCATCGAATTTCTTCACGACTATCTACCTGCCGCGCGTATTCGGCGTTCTAGAGCCATTCCAAATGTTATCTCCTGTCACCGGTATACTGGAAATGTATGGCGTCGGTATCAATTTCATTCCATTCGGACTACCACCTGTTCAAGCCGCATATAAAGCTCTCTTTGAAGCGGGTAGTGAAGTCTTGAAATGGTTGGAAGTTATTGGTACCTGGAATAAGGAGATAACCGAATTGGGTTTCCCTAACATAATCGGCGGCTATACCAAGGCTCCTTTCGATACCATCGGTGACACTCTCAGAGGTACTAGAGGAATAATGGTGGATATGTACCGTCAGCCGGACAAGCTCCTTCAGGCTTTGGAAATAATAACTCCACTAATGATTAAGATGGGAGTAGGTGCAGCAAAGGCGAATGGACATCCGATAATATTCATACCGCTACATAAAGGAGCAGACGGCTTTCTCTCCGACGAGCAGTTTAAGACTTTCTACTGGCCGACCCTTAGAAAGGTTTTAATGGGACTAATTGATGAAGGAGTCGTGCCATTCCCTGTGGCTGAGGGAGGTTATAACTCTCGTCTTAAGGTTATCGGCGATTTACCGAAAGGTAAGACCCTGTGGATGTTTGATGAGACAGATATGACAAAAGCCAAGGAAATGCTGGGAAAAATCACCTGCATAGCTGGTAACGTGCCTTCTGCCTTATTGAATTTAGGCACTGTTCAGGAAGTGAAAGATTATGCTAAAAAACTTGTAGACACTGCTGGCAAAGGTGGCGGTTTCATCCTGAGCAACGGAGCATTTTTCGACCACGCAAAACAGGAAAATGTTAAGGCTATGATCGATTTTACAAAGGAATACGGAGTATATAAATAAAAAACGTGTATTGGTTGGGTGCTTAAACATGCAGATAAAGTTATAACAGGGGGTGATAGCTGGTCTTGGATTAGTTTCGGGGGCATTAAAAGATTTTTAAAATTTTCATAAAAGGAGGTGATGATTTACTTAGAATACAACTGAACATACGAAACAGGTTTTTGTAGTTTATAACCATTAGGAGGAGGAACAATTGAAAAAGAGTATATTATTTGGGTTTATAGTTTTAACATTAATAGCAGCATTAGTTCTCGGTGCTTGTACCCCTGCGCCCGCTCCTTCACCGACTCCAACTCCAACTCCGACTCCAACTCCTGCCAAAGATAAGATCGTCGTGGGTATGTCAAGACCTCTTTCGGGTTGGAATGCTGTTATTGGAGACTCGGCATTCCGCCCAATTTACGAGACATGGGTACCGATGGTCAATGCCCAGGGTGGTATAAATGTAGGTGGTAAGAAATTGCCCATAGAGCTGAAAATCTATGACGATAAAAGTGACGTGGGTACAATGGTAAGGCTAACGGAAAAACTGATCCTCGAGGACAAGGTCGACTTTCTCTGGCCCGCCTCTGGCACCGATTTTCTCTTCGCCCAGGCGCCTGTAGCTAATAAGTATAACTATATACTGCCCACGGCGGAGGGCGGCGCTAACCATCTCAGGGACGCTATTGCAGGTCTACCTTATGTGTTCATCAATTTGAGTTTTTCCGACTGGTACGAAATTCCGGTACTGGCTGAAGTTCTGGCTGAACATGGTGCCAAGACCGCATACGTAGTCTATATTGCTGCTCTCCATGGTATAGAATACTCAGGTGTAGCCGGTATAGAACTGCCGAAAAAAGGAATTGAGATAGTCGGTGTCAAAAGTGTCCCGCCTGACATCAAGGATTTATCGGCAATATTGAAGGAAGCTAAAGCCTCCAATGCTGATGCCTTTTTGTGCTTTGCTTATCCTGACCAGAACATCCTGGCTACCGCACAGTCGATTGAGCTAGGCTATAACCCGAAGTTCTTTCTAACTGGTCCTGGAGCCAATTTTGGTTTCTACCATGATATATTTGGACCGGCAGTGGAAGGAGTATCTTGCTGGGCCGTAGCTAATCGCGAAACATCTCCTGCAATGAAACAAATGTATGACACGCTATATGAGGGCAAGCCTGAAGCGCTCAACGATTGGTGGGGACATCCCCTATACTGGGCTGGACTAGAGTTCTGGAAACAGGCTGTCGAAAAGGCCGGTACCCTGGACCAGGAAGTAATCCAGAAGGTCTATGCTACAGAGACATTCAACACGATTCTGGGGCCAACGCACTATGAAAATGGATTTATGGCCAAAGAATCCCACACCGGAGAGATGGGGCAATGGCAGAATGGTAAAATGGAAATTATAGGATACAAAGGAGTCAATGAAGTACTCAAAAACTATAAGGCTACTGCAGAGTTAATATACCCCAAGCCGGCATGGCCAAAGTAGTCTTTACGATAACTGTAAGTTAAAGAAAAGTAAACGAGTCCAGAGGGTGCAAAAAGAAGTCTGCGAGAAAATAACTTTTTCTCAAAGTCATTATTTTGCAACCTCTGGACAGGCATATATGAGTACCAAAGTCTAGGAGTTATCCTGAATGCTAACGACAATCCTTGACGTATTAATTGCTGGCTTGCTATTGGGTGGACTCTATGCTCTGATTGCCATGGGGCTGAGTCTGCAATATGGAGTTGCCCGGGTGCTGAATATAGCTCACGGCGAATTTCTGATGCTCGGAGCTCTTCTCACCTGGTGGCTTTATACCATGTTCGGAATTAACCCGCTGGCCTGCCTGGCTATCTGTGGTCCTCTCACATTCGTAATCGGTTTTATACTCCACAGGACTTTATATAAACGCCTCAGAACCTCATCAGCAACACCAGGCATCTTTGAGAGTAATTCCATGCTGGCTTCCTTCGGCCTACTGTTCATCATCCAAAATGTAGCTTTAATAGCCTGGGGAAGTCAGATCAAGAGTTATAGTTATCTAACTTCCACTATAGATATCGGCGGGGCTGTATTTGGCGCCAACCGTCTGGTAACCCTGGGATTTGCCGTTGTTATAGGTATAGCCTTTTATATTTTCCTGGCCCGTACTCGCACGGGCAAAGCCATCAGAGCGGCAGCCCAAGACCCTGCTATCGCCGGACTCATGGGAGTCAATATTAATCAAATCCTAGCTCTATGCTTTGGCCTTGGTGCTTTGATGGCTGGTTTTGCCGGCATGCTTGTTAGTATGTGCTATCCAGTTAATGCAGTAATGGGATTTGAATATACCACTATCGCCATCATAGTTATCGTCCTGGGTGGACTTGGCAGTATTCCAGGCAGCTTTATCGGAGGGTTTATACTGGGTATTATTGGTAGCATAGTAATCTACCTGCAACCGGGTCTGGCATTGGCATCCTACTATTTAATATTCATAGTATTGCTCCTGGTGAAACCAACAGGCATTCTAGGAAAATAGTGTAATGAGTAGTAAAGGAATTACATCTAGAAGTTCGTTTTTGTTAGGTATACTTTGTTTAGTAGTAGTTCTACTAGCCACCTCTCCTATGTATGCACCCGCATATATTGTGATACTACTAACCAGCATCCTAATGTATGTCGTATTAACTGTAAGTTGGACTATTTTTTCCGGTCCTACTGGTTACATTTCGCTAGCACCCGCTGCTTTCTTTGGAATCGGTATATATACTGCTGCCACATTGGGAGAGGCATTACCCTTGGCTGCTGTTGTCATTATTGGTGGCCTGGTGAGTTTTATAATTGCGCTTCTTGTCGGAGCTGTAACTCTGAGACTGAGAGGCATATACTTTGCTATATTCACTTTCGGTCTTGTTCTGCTTATCCAGCATCTGCTTCTGTGGTATGAAGTCAATATAACAGGCACACGTGGACGATTCGTCATCGTGGTAGACAATACCACCATTTTTTATGTCATGCTAATTATCTTTGTGTTATTAATGCTGACTGCCTTCTTTATCAGACGCTCTAAGTATGGATTAGCATTACAAAGCATCGGTGAGAACGAAGAAGCTGCATCTCATATCGGTATCAACGTAACTGTTTTAAAAGTTATCACTTTCGCCATCAGCGCCATATTCATGGGAGCCGCTGGCGCAATCATGGCAACAAGATGGACATATATTGACCCATACATCGCCTTTAATACGAATTTTTCTTTTTTGCCCGTACTGATGGCTATATTTGGCGGCATGGGACAACTATATGGTCCTTTTCTAGGTGCTGTTATTCTCGCTTATCTCGAAGAATTGTTGTTAACCGAGTTCCCATATTACTATATGCTCCTCTTTGGCATCATAATGGTAGTCGCTATACTCTACCTGCCCAATGGTATCGTCGGCTTGATACAAAAATGGCGGAAAGAGGGTTTCAGGAGAAAACATGCCAATACTTGAAGGTTATCAGGTAACTAAAAATTTTGGTGGGCTAACCGCAGTAGCACATGTGGATTTTAACGTCGAACAAGGGGAAATCCTCGGTCTGATTGGCCCCAATGGCGCTGGTAAAACAACTCTATTTAATTTAATATCAGGAGCCCTTACCTTGAAATCTGGTGCCATAAAATTCAAGGATAAAACCATTAGCGGTCTGAGGCCGCATCAAATTTGTAGAATGGGAATAGCCAGAACTTTTCAGTCAATTAAGATTTTTGCCAATATGTCAGCTCTGGATAATGTACTGCTAGGCTCATTGTTCGGACCAAAATCAGTTATGTCAACTAATGAGGCATCCGCAAAAGCCACAGAACTATTAGATTTTATGGAATTATCAAATTCAAAAAACACTCCCGCGAAAGATTTAACTCTGGTGAATCAAAAAAAGCTTGAGGTAGCCCGGGCACTAGCAACTAAACCGGAACTATTGTTACTTGATGAGCTTATGGCAGGACTCAATCCCACCGAAGTAATACATGCTATGGAACTAGTAAAAAGTATCAGAGCTAAAGGAATTACCATTATCATGATCGAGCATGTTATGAAAGCGATTATGAATATATGCGACCGGATTATGGTTCTTCATCACGGCGAAAAGATTGCCGAAGGAACGCCTCATGATATTGCCACCAGCAAAAGAATTATCGAAGTGTACTTAGGAGAATAGGATTATGCTGGAAGTTAGCAATATAGACATTTTTTACGGTAAAGTTCAGGCTTTATGGGGAGTTTCTTTAAAAATAGAAAAGGATGAAATAGTAGCTCTGGTGGGCTCCAACGGATCCGGTAAAACCACGCTGGTTAACACTATATCAGGGTTGTTACGCCCAACATCAGGAAGTATAAGTTTCCTTGGTAAGCGGATAGACGGGGTAGCACCTCACTCTATCGTGGAACTGGGTATCTCTCACATACCTGAAGGTGGAAAAGTTTTTACTGATATGTCAATTAATGAAAACCTGGATATGGGAGCCTATCCCTACCACGCCTGGAAGCAGAAGAGCAAAACCCTTAAGCAAGTTTATCAGGTTTTCCCTGTATTGGAGGAAAGAAAAGGACAATTGGCCAGAACGTTAAGCGGCGGTGAAAGGCAAATGTTAGCTATGGGACGTGGTTTAATGTCAATGCCCAAACTCTGTGTGTTTGATGAGCCGTCATATGGCCTGGCACCTTTGTTTGTGAAAGAGGTTTTTCAGATAATAAAATCTCTGCGCGAGCACGGAATTACTATCCTGCTGATTGAGCAAAATGTACGACATACTCTCGAGATAGCTGACCGGGCATATGTACTGGAAAATGGCAGAGTTGTCCTGGAAGGAACAGGAGAAGAGTTACTCCAAAGCGATTATGTCAGAAAAGCTTATCTCGGTATTTAAGGCAGTTGCCTGCCCAAAAAACATGTCGCAACTAAGTAAGTGGTGAAAATTCTTTTTAATTTACATTAGGAACAGAAACACAAATGGTTGCCAAATCAAGATTTAAAAAATTATTAGAACCATGTTACATAGGGCGGGTAAAGACCAGAAACCGAATTGTTAAAACGGCTTCTCAAACTTATTTCTTTGACTCGGGAGAACATCGCATCAGTGAGAGAGCCAAGGCTTTCTATGAAGCATTAGCTAGAGGTGGAGTAGGTCTAGTTATAGTAGAAACTCCAGCCATGGAATCACCCTTGAGCGAAACCGGAGACAGACGATTCCGCATCGACGACGACAAATACATTAAAGACGTCAGCGAATTAACCAAGGTCATCCACAAACATGGCTGCCCGACATTCGTGCAGTTTTACCATCGTGGTCCGTGGGGAGGTGTATACACTACTATAGCTCCTCGGATAGCAGCTTCAGCAGTTACCATAAAGTCAGAATATGATGTGCACGAGGAGAGCCCTCCTAAAGAGTTAACCATCGCCGAAATTGAAGAGCTTGTAGACAGTTATGCCAGTGCTGCCGTGCGGGCTGCAAAGGCTGGCTTCGATGGTGTAGAGGTTCATGCCGGTGCCGATCACCTGCTTCCTACCTTCATATCCCGTTTCTGGAATAAGCGACATGATGCTTATGGCGCTCAGAATATGGAAAACAGAACCAGGTTTGTTGTAGAGATTATACATGAAATCAAAAAACGCCTAGGGCAAGATTACCCGGTTCAAGTTCTTATGAACGGAATGGAAATCGGTGGAGGGGATGAGGGTATGACTCTTGAGGAAGGTCAAGAACTCGCTAAAATACTACAGAAAGCTGGAGCTAACTCTCTTCATGTAAGGACTCATTGGTTCGGACAGCACCAAGGTTCCTATCATCATGATGTCCTTTTCTATCCGGAACCTTTTATTCCCTTGAAATCTTTTCCAAAAGAACTCGACTGGAGCCGTAAAGGGGCACTAGCTAACGTTCCTGTAGCTGCAGTAATCAAAAAAACGGTCTCCATACCAATTATGACTGTAGGCGGATTCGATGCTCAACTTGGAGAGATGGTCTTAAGGCAGGGCAAAGCAGATTTAATCGGTATGACCAGACGTCTGTTTGCCGACCCGGAGTATCCCAACAAAATTGCTTCGGGGAGATTAGATGATATTAGACCCTGCACTCACTGTGGTAATTGCAATAAAGTTTACGGTCAGCCCAGACAATGTCGAATAAACGCTGCTTTCGGAACAGAGCAATATGAAATCAAACCAGCCGAAAAGAAAAAAAGAGTATTAGTAGTCGGTGGAGGCCCCGCAGGTATGGAAGCAGCCAGAGTAGCAGCATTGAGGGGACATGAGGTAACACTTTACGATAAATCAGCTAAATTAGGTGGTTCCCTACCAAAGGCATCACTGATAAAAGGCCTTGAGATTGAAGACATACCAGCTATAATTCGTTATCTTAAAGGCCAGATCACCAAGCTAGGCGTAAATATTAGACTTGGGAAAGAACTAGATTCCTTGGAAATCGAGAGGATCAGGCCAGATGTAGCTATTTTAGCTACAGGAGGTATAGCTGTAACTCCTGAGGTGCCTGGCATTAACAAACACAACGTATTTAGTAGCACTGACTTGGATAACAGCCTCAGGATTTTTCTCAGGTTCCTGGGGCCTAGGTTTCTCAGATGGCTAACAAAATTCTGGATGCCCGTAGGGAAAAGAGCTATTATCATCGGTGGTTCAATACAAGGATGCCAACTAGCCGAGTTTTTAGTCAAGCGAGGTAGGAAGGTTACTATCGTAGATACTGCTGAGGAATTGGGAGAGGGCTTGGCACCTGAAAGAAAGACTCGTCTTTTCATATGGTTTAGTAAAAAAGGCGTAACTCTGCTGAGCGGGGTTAAGCTCGAAGAGATAACAGACAAAGGGCTAACCTTCATTACCAAAGAAGGTAAGAGGGAAACTATTGAGGCAGATACCATAATACCCGCCATGCCCCTAGCAGCAAATATAGATATTCTTAAAAGTCTTGAAGGTAAAGTACCGGAAGTCTACATTATTGGCGACTCTAAGGAGCCGGGCTTAATCCCAGATGCTATAGCTGGTGGCTGGCAAGTCGCTAATAAAATATAGTCTGCCAACGGACTACAACATACACCTATCTCAGCAATGAATGATGCCCGTAACTCTATTTCATTGCCCAATGTATCTGTAAGTCGATTACTTGCCTGTTCTACTGAATATCAACCTAATTTAGAAATAATTGGTAGCGCATACCGGATTCGAACCGGTGATCTCGTCCTTGAGAGGGACGCGTCCTAGGCCGCTAGACGAATGCGCCACACAATAGAGTGCTCAACATTATCGACATTGCTCAACAGAATGTCAAATTTATTTTGGCTACGGTAATGTCAATTATTTTGTGTAAATTTGATAAAAGGTTTCTCCTTCCAAGACTCCACTAATTTGACAGCAATGATTATCCTGCTTTATTATTTAAAGCCCAAGAGCAAAAAAGGATGACGTCAAAAGATAGCCCTAATCCGATCACAGAAGATCAAACTCTAGGAGAAGTAGCAACCAAATTTCTTATCGTTTTACCCTCAGATAAAAGGCCGATTTTACAACAAGAAGTCAATAAGTTTATCCGCTGGTACGGAGAGAAACGCCTGATTAATAGCCTCACAATACCGGAAGTATCTAGTTACGCCGAACAGATTAATGCTACAGCAACTAACCCATCAGAAAGATTAGAACCAGTAAAAGAATTTCTTGCTTATGCCCACAAACAAGGCTTCATCAGAACAAAACTAGCTACTCATATTAAGTTTAAGAAGACAGTACTTAAAACATCACAGGCTTCCAAACATCAAAATATAGAAAACATCTCCCTGACTGCTCAGGGTTATGCCGAATTAGAATCAGAGCTCGTAACACTTAAAAATGAACGTCCTCGTGTTGCCGAAGAGATTCGTAAAGCAGCGGCTGACAAGGATTTCCGCGAGAATGCCCCCCTGGAAGCAGCCCGCGAATATCAGGGACACTTGGAAGCACGGATCAGGGAGTTGGAAGCATCGCTTAAAAAAGCAACTATTATAGACAAAAGCCAAATCAATGACCACAAAATAAGCCTTGGCGACACCATAGTTCTCAAAGATTTGACTTCAGGCGAGCAAATAACTTATACGCTAGTCGACGCCAGAGAAGCAAATCCGACTAAAGGGAAAATATCCATAGTCTCACCCATAGGTAAAGCAATAATAGGACATACCAAAGGCGATAATATCGAAGTTGCAGCTCCTGCGGGCGTCCTTCCCTATAAGATCGAAGACATTAAACTATCCTAAATTATTAGAAGGGTTAACCCATATAATAAACGATTGCCTTAGATTTCACCTTATGTTATACTGATGAACAATTTAAACTAGTCGCAGAGGTAAAAACAGGAGGTTAACACTTGGTAGAGCCCATTTCAGTTAAGCAGCTCCTTGAGGCTGGAGCTCACTTTGGACATCAAACTGGTCATTGGCATCCGAGGATGAAAAATTACATCTATACACAGCGAAATGGTATTCATATCATCGACCTTGAACAAACTGCAACCATGTTAGATAAAGCCTGCGCCTATGTAAGAGACCTTATAAGCAATGGCGGCACTATACTATTTGTCGGTACCAAGAGACAGGCACAAGAAGCAATAGAAGAAGAAGCCAAAAGATGTGGCATGTATTATGTAAACCAAAGATGGCTGGGTGGAATGCTAACAAACTTCACTACAATTCAGTCAAGAATAGACTACTTAGTCCGCCTTGAAGACAAAAAGGATCGCGGTGAGCTGGATTATCTGCCCAAAAAAGAAAAGATGAAAGTTGAGAAGGAAATAGCGCGACTGAACAGACTGATGGGCGGATTTAAAGAAATGATTAATCTGCCCGGAGCATTATTCATTGTAGACCCCTGTAAAGAGAAGATAGCTTTATCAGAAGCTAACAAAGCCGGTGTACCTGTTGTAGCCATAGTAGACACCGACTGTGACCCTACTAATATTGATTATCCTATCCCGTCGAATGATGATGCGATAAAAGCAATAAAATTTATATGCAACATGATTTCAAGTGCTGTATTGCAAGGTAAAATAATGAAAGAGACTGGTGAGATAATAGACGCCCAAACCACGTTAACAGAAACAGAAACCAATAACTTGATGGAATCATATACTTTTACTCCCGAAGAAGATTAATTTTAGAGTTTTTTAAAAACTGCCTTTAAGACCCAGGAGGTTAACATATATTGAGCATTTCGACAGAAACTATAAAGGAACTCAGGGGAAAAACCGGCGCTGGAGTCATCGATTGCAAAAAGGCTCTTGATGAAGCAGCAGGAGATATGGAAAAAGCTTGTGAGATTTTGATCCAGCGAGGCATTGCAATAGCTCAGAAGAAATCACAACGTGCTGCAGAACAAGGGATTATTGAAACATATGTACACTCCGGCGGTAAAATCGGAGTAATGGTTGAAGTTAACTGCGAAACTGACTTTGTGGCCCATACTGATGAATTTAAAGATCTTGCTCATAATATAGCTCTACAGATAGCAGCTATGTCACCCAAATTTGTTTCACCTGAAGAGGTTACTTCTGAAGCAGATTGTGACATACAAACGGATTGTCTACTTTTACAACCTTTTATTAAAGATCCCACGAAAACAATCCAGGATATTATCACTGAAACCATAGCCCAAATTGGTGAAAACATTAAGGTTCGCAGGTTCACCAGATTCGAACTAGGCTATTAGAAGAAGTGGTAAAAAGTAAAGCTAAATACAAGCGTGTCCTGCTCAAGCTGAGTGGTGAAGCCCTTATGGGTAAAAAGGGATTCGGCATTGATCATTCTGTATTAGTTAATGTAGCAAAGCAGATAAAGCACGTATTTGAACTAGAAGTCCAAGTAGCTATAGTAGTCGGTGGTGGTAATTTTTGGCGAGGTACTGGCAAAGAAGCTATGGCAATGGATCGCGCTACAGCCGATTATGCTGGCATGTTAGCTACAATAATAAACGCCTTAGCTTTACAAGATGCACTCGAAAGTGAAGGTGTCGATACCAGAACTCAATCAGCGATCACTATTCAGGCCATCGCAGAACCTTATATCCGTCGTCGTGCCATACGCCACCTTGAAAAAGGACGTGCTGTCATTTTTGCTGGCGGTACAGGAAACCCCTATATGACTACGGACACTGCTGCAGCATTACGCGCTATAGAAATCGGGGCTGAAGTGTTACTCGTCGCTAAAAATAAAGTTGATGGGGTCTACGATGCCGATCCGCATAAAAACCCTAAGGCAAAAAAATTTAGTAGACTCACTCATAAAAAAGCTTTGAATTTGCAACTTCGAGTCATGGACATTACCGCCTTTTCTCTTTGCCAGGAGAACAAACTGCCTATAATCGTCTTTGATATTCAAGAACCAAATGGAATAGATCGCGCTATTCGCGGGGATTCAATCGGCACTTTCATATACAATGGAGAAGAAAATGATTGAGCAAATCCTTAAAGATACAGATTCCAAAATGCAAAAAACTCTTAATGCGTTAACGCACGAATTGTCTACAATTCGCACTGGTCGAGCTACTCCAGCCTTGGTTGATCATATCAAAGTCGATTATCACGGAGTGCTTACTCCCCTAAATCAAGTTGCTTCGATATCAATCCCAGAAGCTAAAATGATTCTTATACAACCATGGGATCGTACCTCAATCCGCGATATAGAAAAGGCAATTCTCAAATCTGAACTTGGTCTCAATCCAACCAGTGACGGCAATGTTATACGCATTATAATTCCGGCATTAACTGAAGAGAGGCGCAAAGACCTAATTAAAACTGTTCACAAAAGATTGGAAGAAATCAGGGTTGCCTTGCGCAACATAAGGCGTGATGGAATCGAAAATTTAAAACGAGCAGAAAAGGAAAAGAAAATATCTCAGGATCAGCTTAGCCGCGGTAATGAACAAATGCAAAAATTAATTGATAATTACATAGACAAAGTTAATAAAATAGGACAGGATAAGGAATCAGAGATAATGGAGATCTGATTCTCCGAAAACTGCAACAACAGTATCCCCCAAAAAGTAAACCAAAAACTGAAAAATAAAAAGTAGATCCTTAATTGTCATAGCAATTACAAAGTTCTAAAATACAGATTCTGAGAAATACAAATGCTTCGGCAAAGAACCCTCACTGCTGTAATAGGCCTGCCTATATTCATTGTTGTAATTTGGTTTGGCAATCCTTGGTTTACGATTTTTATGGCCATCATTGCCGTATTGGGCAGTATTGAATTTAATCGAATGGCCAACCATAATAAGATACAACCTATTGCTTATTTCGGTACAGCCATAATATTTATTCTTACTATTAGTCCCTATTACCCAGACTTTATAACAAAACCTCTTATTCTCACCGCGGCAATATTGATTTCCCTAATCTGGCTGCTTTTCTCGTATAAGAAAGAAGGAAGCTTTAACAACTGGGCTTTGATAATGGCTGGAATTTTATATTTAGGATGGACACTGAGCTATTGGACTGAACTGAGAGATATAGAATACGGCAAAGAATGGGTATTTTGGGGTATTTTAACTATTATGGCCAGTGACACCAGCGCCTTCTTCATCGGTAAGAAGTGGGGTAAACACTACATGACTCCCGCAATAAGCCCCAAAAAAACTTGGGAAGGAGCCATCGGCGGCTTATTAGGCAGCATAATTGCTTCTATAATTTTAGGCATAATCTTCTCCCTTCCTTTAAATTACTGGCTTTTAGTACTGCTAGGTTGTGTTATTAGCATTTTTGCCCAGCTTGGTGACTTAGTAGAATCGCTACTCAAAAGAAACTCCGGCGTCAAAGATTCAGGTAACTTAGTACCAGGCCACGGAGGGATATTAGATCGTATAGACAGCTTCATCCTTGCCGGCATCATAATATATTACTGCGTGATTTTCATAGGAACTATATAAAAACATACCTGAAAAAGAAAATCTCTCTTCAAAGTAAATAGATTCAAACCCTCTGCCAGCCCACAAATAGCCCCGCTTCAATATTTGTTGTATGATAATAGGCTATACATGAGTAGTAATATTAAGAAAATAGCTATTTTAGGTTCAACAGGATCAATAGGTCAACAAACTCTGGATATAGTAAGAAATTTTCCTGAGAAATTCAGAGTTGTCGGATTAGCCGGAGGAGAAAACTCCAGTTTATTTGCCAAACAAATAAACGAATTTAACCCTCAATTCGTTTATGTAAAAAAGAAAATAGCTATTCCTCAAGGTATTATTCCTCTGTCTATGGAAGAGATAGCTCGCCATCCAGATGTTGAGCTAGTTATCATAGCCACATCAGGCAAAGCAGGGCTTTTCCCCACGCTTGCTGCCATAAAAGCTGGTAAAAAAGTCGCTCTGGCAAATAAAGAAGCACTTGTGATGGCAGGCAAAATAATTACCGCAGATGTTAAAAGGTATCACGCAAAACTTCTACCTATCGATAGCGAACATAGTGCGATCTGGCAATGTATCCAAGGAGAAAAAACAGCAATAGCCCGTATTATTCTCACAGCATCGGGAGGGCCATTTCACAAATACTCTCTAAAACAACTAGCCAAAGTTACCGTAGAAGAGGCTATGCAACACCCAACCTGGAAAATGGGCAAAAAAGTCACGATCGACTCAGCCACCCTCATGAATAAAGGCTTGGAAGCAATCGAAGCTCATCTACTTTTCTCCACACCACTTAGCAAAATCGACATTATGATACATCGTAAAAGCATTGTCCATTCCCTGGTTGAATTCGTTGACGGAACAATGAAAGCCCAACTAAGCCTTCCTGATATGCGTTTCCCCATACAATATGCCTTATCCTACCCCAAGCGGTTATCAAATAATAATCTACCTTTTCTTGATTTGGTTAAAACCAACTCACTTGAGTTTGAACCAGTAAACTACGAAACCTATCCTTGTCTAACTTTAGCATTGGAAGCTGGTAAAAGAGGAG
>Ga0265297_10004884_pt1 | contig 21239 bp, 25 predicted proteins | sample Munlanlwell13791_FD_192502 | JGI IMG/M metagenome (GOLD analysis project Ga0265297, IMG submission 192502) | Leachate microbial communities from a municipal landfill in Southern Ontario, Canada - Leachate well 137-91 | ecosystem: Engineered > Solid waste > Landfill > Unclassified | place...
AACCAATAACCATTTGAAGGGATTAAATTGTTTGCCGCACCATATTCGGAGACTGCACCAGCAATTTCGACAGATTTTTTGGTATTTTTATTTGATTTTATGTCGGCAAAAGTAGCAGTAACTGGCATAATTTCCATATTTTTAAATTTTCTTTTGAGATTGGAAACGTCTTTTTTAGTAAAATTGTTGATCATCATTCCCCCACTATTACTGAAACCGCCATTATCATTGAATATTTGCCCAGGGTAAATATAAATTGAATTGGCTCCGAGAGCTTCAAATTGTTGATTAATATAATTTTTGAGACCGTTACCAATGGAAGTAAGAAGTATGACTGAAGTAACACCAATAATAATCCCTAAAGAAGTTAAAATAGTTCGACTCTTGTTTTTTAAAATTGAGCGAACACTGGATTTGAGTAGATCGGTGAAGGATGGTTTTAACATGATTAGATTACTTGACCGTCTCTAATAATAATTAATTTTTTGGCTTGTTTGGCTAAATCTAGATCATGGGTAACAAAAACGATAGTTCTTTTTTCAATATCATGAAGATGATGAAAAAGTTCCATAATACTTTCTCCTGATTTGCTATCAAGATTTCCAGTTGGTTCGTCGGCAAGAATTATTTGAGGATTGTTGATGAGAGCACGAGCGATGGCAACACGTTGTTGTTGACCACCAGAAAGTTGAGCCGGAGTATTTTTGAGCTTATCCCCTAGCCCGACTTTTTCTAACATTTCAATTCCAAGTTTGGTGCGATCTTTTTTGGGAACGTCAGAATATAAAAGTGGTAACAAAACATTTTCTAAAGCTGAAGTTTTAGCAAGAAGATTGAATTGTTGAAAAACAAAACCAAGAGTAGTGTTGCGAACTTGGGCTAGTTGATGTTCTTTGAGTCTGGAAATATCTTGGTTATTTAGTAAAATTTGTCCTGAAGTTGGGTTGTCTAATAGACCAATGATATGCATAAGAGTTGATTTGCCACTACCCGATGGTCCAGTAATAGAAACAAACTCGCCTTGATTTATTTTTAGAGAAACATCTTTGAGAGCATAAAAAAGAGTGTCGTTGGAACAGTAACTTTTGGAAACATTTTTTAATTCCAAGATAGTTTTGGAATTATTTTGAGGTGACGATTTGGTCATTTTCGGTTAGTCCCTCCAAAACTTCGACAGTAGTATCTGTTTCAATTCCAGTTTTGATATATTTTTTGGTCAAATTTAAACCATCTGTTTTTGTTAGAACATATGTTTGATCGTCGTCGGTATGAAGAGCATCGATAGGAATAGTGATGGCATTGTCGACTTCTTTGAGAGAAATGATGGCATCTCCGTCCATACCGAGGCGGTACAAAAGTTCATCATTTTTGATGGGTAATTCAAATCTAACTTCGTAGACAGTACTGGTTTCACCAGCAACTGGGCTGAAAGAAATATAGGTAATTTTTGATTCAAAAGTTTGACCTGGGAAGCTATCAATTTTGATAGTAGTCTTGTCTCCGACTTTAATCTTTGGGACATCTTCTTGATCAATTTTTGATTTGAAATAAATACTATTTGGGTCGACGACAGAAAAAGTAGCAGTGGCTGGAGTAACATTGATACCACTGCTGGGTTGATCAATATTGGTAATAATACCAGCAATTGGAGTAACTAAATTAGCGTATTTTAAGGTTAATTCTTGTAATTCATAACTAATGACTGAATTGTCTAGAGTATTTTGAGATCGAACTAAAATATTTTTCATCTCGTCAGTAAGATTGTTATTTTCTTTGATAGCTTTGTAGTCGTCTTGAGTATCTTGGAAAGTAGCTAGGGCTGAACGATAATTATTGAAGTCAGCTTGAAGTGATTTTTTGAGTTCGGTTTTGTTGAGGCTGGCAATGGCTTGATATTTTTTGACCTTATCCCCTACTTTGACACCGACCCAGGCAAGTTGACCACTGGTTTGGAAACGAAGATCAGATTTTAGAGCAGCATCTACAGAACCGGCTAGAGTAATTTCTTCTTTAATATTTTCTTTTTTGGGAGTGACAACAATTTCTTTTTTGATATCAAATTTTACTTCTGTTTTTTTGGTTGATTGAGCTTTGACTTTAAAAACACCAATACCGGAAATCAAAAGGATAATACCGATGATGATTTTTTTTAAATGTTTTTTGAAAAATGACATATAGCTGATGATTATACTACAATTTTATCCTTTAGTTGGCGGAGTTTCCACATAAAGAGTTTATACGGTGTTTTAATAGTATTGGGATTTTGGTCTTTGACGAAATAGCGGGCTTGTTCGAGAATTTTTCGGTCCATGTTTTTGGAAAGACGAATATAGAGGGATCGATTTTTCCAGTCATTTAGTTCCTTGGCTAATTCGAGTCCATAGGCCTGATATTCCATTTTGACGTACTTTTGACGTTTGGCGTAGGTTTCTTTGAATTTATTAAGTTGATCGCCAATAAGACTTGGTTGGTTTTTAATCATTATTTTTTGAGATATAAAATATAGGCCTGACCATCGGTTAAAAAGTTATTACCGCTTTTTTTCTCGCCATATAATAACCCAGTCAAATCTATTTTTTCGACGGACTTTATAAATTTATTTTTTTCTAATTCTGATTTGACATATTCCCTTTCATTATCGACCATAAGTTCGGTTGTATGGATTGGTAAAATAATATTAAATTTCTTTTTGATTTCTTCATCGAAGTGAGCAGTTCCCACCCAAATTGATTGACCATCTTGGGTAATAAATGGAGTTTCCCAAAAATGAATGTGATGACGGGAACTAATGGAATTGTTGGTTCCTGGTTGACCAAAACCGAGAGTGTTGGGTTCGGTATCCCAAAAAACAGGAAGACCTGGGGCGGCGGAATAAGTTTCTTTTTTAATAACTGATTTGACTAATTTGGTAGCTGATTGAAGACTTAGAGTGTCTAATAATGTCCAGTTGGAATTGATAAAAGATTTTTCTAAAATATCACGGTTGGCAACGATAATAATATTGATAGGCTCGGAAGGAATAGCAGTAATGGATTCGCTAACTTTGGGTAATTTTTCAAAAAGTTTAGCAGAGATGTTTTTTTGATTGATAGTAATTTTTGGGGTTAAGATTGTTTCTTTTGGTTGAAGTAAATGAGTAAAGAAAAAAGAAAAAATAAAAACTAGCCAAAGAAGAATTAATAAAATACTAGAAATAAGGGTGGTTGATTTTTTAAAATGAGAAATGGAACTTTTAGGATTAAATTTCTTTTTGATTTTTAGTGAAGTAATTATAATAGTGATCCAAGCAGTACCGGCAGCAAGGCTGGCAAAAACATCAGAGGGCCAATGAGCTCCTAAATAAATACGAGATAATCCAATCCAGACAATAAGGACTAAACCGGCCAAAAAGCTAATTATTTTAAGGAATTTGTTTCTTTCTGATTGAATGACGAAGTAAACTAATAGTCCATAAAAAGCGATAGCCACAAAAGTATGACCGCTGGGAAAACTATAACTTGATTCGGCAACTAAGGCATTGGTAAGAGATGGACGAGGGCGATCCATAATATTTTTGATAATCCAGACAAAAAGTTCACCACCGAGGACAGAAATGAGAAGAGCATTTAGAAGTCGCCATTTTCTGATAAGAATTAAAATTAGACTAAAAACAATAGTTCCAACGGTAATAATTTCGGCCTTGGCAAGATACGTAACAAAGAGCATAATTTGATTGAGACTGTCGGTTCGAAAAATACTAAACATATTGATTACCCGAAGATCAAATTGAATTAATTTTTCTTGGCCGATGTAGTCTTGGACAATACCAAAAAATAAATAAATGAAAAAGAGGGTTATTAAGACACCAATGGTGAGATAAAGGCCATATTTGTGTTCACGAGCAAAACGTCTCCTGACGAACCCAAAAGTTTTGGGATATTTATTTTTGATACGAGTAACTTCGGGATCGTTTTTGATTCCGTGCTTGATGGATTTGGCAATTGATTTGATGAGTTTAACCATAAATTTGGAGTGGACCTAGGCGGGGTCGAACCGCCGATACCTCAGTGCGACTGAGGCGTTTTACCACTAGACTATAGGCCCTAAAATATTTTTAATTTCTTTAAAAATTTCAGGAGTAAGTGTAGTGATTATATCTTGTTCTTCTTTAGAAAAGTTTTGTAGAACATAGTCCTCTACTGAAGTGGAGTCTTGGGGTTTGCCGATACCAATACGGATACGATTGAATTGTTGAGTGGCAAGATTTTCGATAATGGATTTGATGCCATTGTGGCCAGCTGGGCCTCGGTCAAACTGGACTCGGTAATCCCCTATCTCAATATCAAGATCGTCGTGAACAATATAAATGTCGAGTGGAGAAATTTTGTAAAAGTTGGCAATCTTTTGAACTGAGACACCGGAGTTGTTCATATATTCCAAAGGAACGACAAAAAGATTGTTTTGATATTCGGCAACTTGAGCGGAAAATTTGGATTTGTTGATAAAAGATGATTTGCAAACTACTTTGGCAAATTGCTCAACAATTTTTGAACCTAAATTGTGGCGAGTGTTTTGATATTTTTTATCTGGATTACCTAGACCAACTATTAGTTTCATAAGTTATTCTAGCATTAGAGGCTTGATATATATAATAGTATATAGATAGATTTTGATACATATTTATACCCTAAGGATGGGGAAAAATGAAAAATAGGTTCATGTTAGCAGTCGATTAGTTAGACTGCTAAGTATTCTTTTAAAATATTATCCACACTTTGCTTAGCTTTTGTTTCTTCCGATGATAAATCTTCTAATAATCTTTTTGGTTTGAGTTTTAAAGCCGTGTTTAATATATTGAATAATTCTTTATCTTGTTTTTCAAAGAAATTTAAATTGTTTAGAAATTCGGAGGCAATATAAGCTAGACAATAATCACTAATTCTATTATTGAAATAGTCTCGGATGGCTTGTTTAAAAGATATTTTGATTGGGTTTTTATTTTCTTTGCTTAACCCGATTTTTAAAAATTTATAAAAATCTCTGGCACAAATATATTCATAATTATCAATAAAGTAGCAGTAAAATAAGTCAATTATATTTACAATCGTTTGTGATTCTAATGTTGTTTGATCATCTATTTCGGCCACAGCAGAAATGTAATTACCAATACCTTTATAGCCATTTTTGTCTAAGTCTTGGTATATTTCAGTTTTGTCTAGTTTTTCAAAAGTTTCTTTGAAAACTAAAGCACTAATTCTATTCTCAATATAATCAATGGTTGTTTTTTTAGCTATTTCAAAATATTTGTTAGTTGTCATATCTTTTCTTTAAGTATAAGGGTTGATTGGAATAGATATTGAAGGTGTGAAGTTTATCTATTCCAATCATATTGGATCTTTTGGGTGTACGATGGTTAATTATTCAACAGCTTGTCCTTGAATTTAACGATCGTAGGGACCGGGGCCTCTGTCGCTATGGAGATTTTCCATGTTGCCTTCGCGGTCATAATTGTATGATTCGCGATGGCGGCCGTTTTGATCTCGCCAGCTTGTGGAGTTGTGTCTGATTCCGCCGCCTTGGAGGTCATATTTGTATTTGTCGTCGGGGATGGGATAGTCGCGTTCTTGAGGTGGGTCGTAAGGACCAGGCATAAAAATCACTCCATTCTGTTTTGATTTGTCGAAAGTACACCTTCTATATTGCTCATGATTACGAACAATATTGATACTATTATAACGTATTTTAAATTAAGTTATGGAACTTTCTGTATATTTTAAAATAAAATAATTTTTTTGATTATTATTTTATAATTTTGTTAAACTCAGCTTCGGTGATGATTTTGGTACCGAGTTTTTTGGCAGAGACAAACTTGCTAGAGTCAGATTCGGTTTCGTTAGTGATCAAATAATTGGTGTTGGAAGTAACTGAAGCGGCGATTTTGCCGCCAAGAGAAATTATTTTGTCTTCGATATTTTTGCGAGGTTGATTGAGAGCACCGGTTATGGCGAAAGTTAATTGGTTTAATTTATTTGATGATTTAGTGTTTTTAATTTCGACTTTATTTAAAATTGATTCAATAAAATCTTGGCGGTCTTGGATTCCTTGATAAATTTTTTGAGCTAGAGTGATTTGAATTCCTGGTAAGGCTTCGAGTTGGTCAGTGGTGATATTGAGAATTTTTTTGGGGGTATCGAAACCAGCATTAATAATTTGGATAATACGTTGAGAACTAAAATTGGGGATGATGGAGGCATCTAAAATTTGTTTTAGGGTAAGGATTTTTTTGGCCTGAATTTCATTGACAATATTGGTGCCAGATTTTTGTCCCAGACCAGCAATATCTTCAAAGTCGGAAACTTTTAAGTCATAAAAATCACCAGGAAGGCGGACTAATTTTAGTTGGTAAAGTTTATCAATAGTTTTGTCAGAAATACCTTTGATTTCGAGAGTGCTACAAAAAAGTTTGAGAGATCCTAAAATTTGGTCAGGACAGTTTTTTATATTGGGACAGCGCAAAAATTTGTTGTCAGAAATTAATTTGGTATGACAGGAAGGACAAAATTCGGGAGCAATAATATGACCGTCGGTAACTTTGGTAATAACATTTTCGATGTGAGGGATGACATCTCCCCTTCTTTGGATTTCGACAATATCGTCAATATTAATATTTTTTTCTTTGATTAAATCGTAATTGGCAAGAGAGGCAAAAGTAATAATGGCACCGGAAATTTCGATGGGATCGACTTGGGCCACTGGTGTAATGGTCCCCATAGGTCCGACTTGCCAATTGATATTGGTGATTCGAGTTTGACTGGAGCGAGAGGGAAATTTGTAGGCGACTTGACCTTTGGGACGATTGTTTTTGGACCCGAGTTGATGTTGAATTTCTAAATTATTTATTTTGATAACTAAACCATCGATTTCGAAAGGATATTCTTTTCTGGCTTGATTTAAATATTTTTGATAAATGATTTCGATTTCATCAAAAGTAGAACAGTGAAAATTTTCGACAGTAGTAAAACCGTGATGATTTAAGAAATTTATTTTATCTATTTCAGTGGAGAATTGTTTTGAAGTATCGACGGCATACAAACTACAGTATTCGGAATATTTACTGTCGAGACGTTGGGAAATGCCGGAAGCGGCATTACGAGAATTAGAGTATTTTTCTTCAGAAATTTGATTGAGCTTTTGGAAATCAATTTCTGTCATAACAATTTCACATCTAACTGATCCAGAAAAATTGTCTTTAAATTTTTGGACGAAATTTTTCATTTTGACGACATTTTGGGTAATGACATCCCCTATCTTGCCGTCTCCGCGGGTAATGGCGTCGACTAGTTGACCATTTTTATATTCAATTTCAAGAGAAATACCATCACATTTTGGTTGGACCACAAAATCGGTATCTTTAGGAATTTTTTTAAGTTCAAAATAATGGACGAGGTCATCAAAAATATTAACTTTATTTTGGGAACCCATGGACATGATGTGATGTTTTTTGGCAAAACCGGTATCAAAATTTTTGTTGCCAACTTTAGTAAAAATCCGATGATAAGGTAATTTTTTACGTAAAGTGTCTTCGAGAATATCCCAAGTGTGATCATCCATTATTGGTTTTCCAGTAGTGTAGTAGGCTTTTTTGGCCTCCATCATCAGTTCACCAAGTTTTTCAGGAGAAATATTTTTGAGCTTAGGAGAAGAGAGAGTGATCATAAGGTTATTATAAACCTCTCTCCCCCACTTCGTGGGGTATCTCCCCTTAAAAAAGGGAGAAGGCTTACAATAAATATTGTATGAAAATTACTGAGGAAAACTACATAACTTAAAGAGGTCATATTCGTTATTTAGAAGAATTGAGACAATTAGCTAGAAATAACAGAAATAATCCAACTGAGGCAGAATCTATTATGTGGCAATTTTTAAGAAAAAATAAATATAAATTTGTTAGACAAAAACCAATATTTAGATTTATTTTAGATTTTTATTGTAGAAAATTATTGTTGGCAATAGAAATAGATGGTGATTCTCATAATAAAAAGAAAAATTATGATTTAGAAAGAGATAATTATTTAAAAGCAGTCAATATTAAAACTATTAGATTCACAAATGATGAAGTTTTAAATAACTTTAATATAGTCTTTAAAAGACTTCTCCCTTTTTTAAGGGGAGATGTCGAAACGAAGTGAGACAGAGAGGTTTTAAATATTTACGAGGCAGTAATAGGCGCCTTTGGTAGAACCGCGTTTTTCGACAGCACCACTATCAACTAGTTTTTTGAGATCGCGCCAAATAGTATCGTCGGAAACCATGGGTAAAAGTTGTTGAGCATCGGGCATGCGCAAGCCGCCAAACTGTTGCATATATTCGACTAATTTTATTTGTCGTTCGGTGAGATGAACTTGTTTACCGCCAAGTTTTTGTTTGAGTTTGATATCTCGAGAAAGAGATTGAACTTTTTCTTTGACACGGGATAATTCGACAGCTAAAGCTTCGGTAAAATAAGTAACCCAATTGGTGAGATCACGTTTGAAAATGTCGGAAGATAAAAGATGAGTATTTTGGATAGTGTTGTAGTAGGTTTCGGCATTGCGATCAAAATATTCTTCCATAGAAAAAAGACGACGAATGTCGTAACCTTGGACATAAAGCGGTAGCATGGCAAAGGCACGAGAGACACGACCATTGCCTTCGATAAACGGATGGATGGCAACCAAAATATATTGAGTTATAGCCGATTTGATGGCGGGATGAATTTCAAGAGATTTGGGGCTGTTGAGCCAGTCGATGAGGTCGGCAATTAAATATGGGACTTCAATAGCTGGTGGTGGTCGATGAGCAATTTCGCCAGTACGAGTATTTTTGAGGACCACTTGTTGATGACGATATTTACCAATTTCTGTTTCGGGAATAATTTTAGTGGTGGTAAATTCGTGAATTCTTTTGATGATAGCTTCACTGTAAAAAAAAGGACGGTGTTTATCGTTACTATCAATATTTTTTTCTTCGGGGAGTGGCATGCCGGCATCGTAAAGCGACCAGAGTTCCTCAAGATATGACATAACATTTCGATAATTGATGACTTCTTGGATGTCGCGTTCACCGGCGGTTATTTGATGACCTTCGACAAGACGAGCAACTTCTTGGAAAGTTAGGTCATTTCCTTCAATGCGAGTACCGTAATGAACAGTACGAACGATAGCTTCTTGTTGGAATTGCTTTTCGTAGGCAGGGATGAGAGGGGCTTCATCAATGATAGCTTTGGCGGCTTCGATGGTGCCAATATTTTTTAGGATTTGATTATTGATGGAAAAGATAGGAGAAAACATTCGTGAAAGAATTATAACACTTTTTTGGAAATGGTTAAGGGGAAAATGCGGGAAATAAATTAAGATAAGAAGACAAAGTCGAGGGCGCTTTTGGGATCGACATTGGCATTGATCATTTGGATAGCTTTGATTAGATTTTTAATGATTTGAGAATTTTTTGGATTGGGATTTTGTAAAATAATTTTTTGATAGATTTGGAGTTGGTCTTCTAAAAAAGGTAAAACTTGGTCTTTATTTTTGGAAATAATTTCACTATTTGACAGATTTTTTTTGATGTCGGGGGTAATTTCGATTGGTTTGGTTTTTGGAGTGTCTTTTGAATTGTTGATCAGTTTAATAAGATGGCAGCGGGAGATAATGGTAGGTAAGATTTTTGAAGGTTTGGAAGTGGTAATGATTAGATAATTGTTGTCTCCTGGTTCTTCGAGAGTTTTGAGTAAAGCATTTTGGGACTCGATATTTAGGTTATGAGCGTCGTTGATGACGATAATTTTATTTTGATGATTAAATGGCCTTTGGGATAAAAAATTTTTGGTGAGACGAATAATTTCGATGGTCCAACCAGAGTCTTGATTTATAACAAAAATATCGGGGTTGTTAGGAGAAATTTGATGATTAAGAAATCGGCAAATTTCACCTATTTTAAGGTTAATTTGTTCTTTGTTTGAGCAGATGATGAGAGTTGATGGAAAAAGGTCCATTTTGGCTTGTGTTGATACTAAAAAAAATGTACTATGTTTATATATTATGAATGATTTAGGGACAAAAATATATAAGAATCTGAAAGAAGTCTTGAAAGAAGATGGCTTGATTAATGATGAACAATCTGAAGAAATAAATTTGAGACAACTTAAAACTGGTGAATCGGAAGAAGAAATTATTAAGGCTTTGAGGTTGGTATCGGAAGATGATTTGACAAAGGCTAAGGCAAAATTTTTGAAAGTTCCGTTTGTGGACTTGGATACAATTGGATTTTCGCCAGAAGCGTTGAGTTTGGTGCCGGAAAGTGTGGCCCAAAGGTACAACATAGTCCCCTATCGACTTGATCCGAAAACTAAAACTTTGTTTGTAACGATGGTGAATCCTTTGGATTTGGAAACATTGGAATTTTTGGAGAAAAAAACTGATTTGAAAATCAGTGCGGCGATGTCGACTCAAAAGCAGATTGAGAGTTTTATTAAAGAGAAATATATTCGAGAAAAGAATATAACTTCTGAGGTAAACAAGGCTTTGGATGAAAGACGAGTGGATGAATTGGGGATGAAGAAAGCCCAAGAAAAAGTAACAGTTGAAGCTCCAGTTGCCAAAATAGTATCAACAATTTTGGAATATGCTATCAAATCAAGAGCTTCTGATGTTCACATTGAACCACAAGAAGATAATGTCAGAATTAGGTACAGAATCGATGGAATTTTACAAGAAAAATATTTATTGCCGAGAAATGTGCAAGATGCGGTGGTGTCGAGAATCAAAATTTTGTCAAATTTGAAGATTGATGAAAAAAGGGTACCTCAAGATGGACGATTTTTCTTTTCAGCTGACGGTAACGATGTTGATTTGCGTATCTCAACTTTGCCGACAACTTATGGAGAAAAAGTGGTGATGCGTTTGCTTAAAAAATCACAAAGAGTGCCAACTTTGCCAGATTTGGGGTTAAGAGGTTTGGCTTTAAAGAATTTGATGAGTTCAATTCAACGCCCTCATGGAATTATTATTGTTTGCGGTCCTACTGGAAGCGGTAAAACGACAACTTTGTATTCGATTTTGGATATTGTGGCCACTTCGAAGGTTAATGTGGTAACGATTGAAGATCCAGTGGAGTATCAAATGAAGGGGGTAAATCAGGTGCAAGTGAATGTACAAGCTGGATTGACTTTTGCATCGGCGTTACGTTCTTTTTTGCGTCAGGATCCAAACATAATCATGGTGGGAGAAGTTCGTGATGCAGAGACGGCAGATTTGGCTATTAATGCAGCGTTGACAGGTCATTTGGTGTTCTCTACTCTGCACACAAATGATGCAGCAGGTGTACCACCTCGATTATTGGATATGGGGTGTGAACCATTTTTGTTGGTGTCATCTTTAAACTGTGTAGTAGGACAGCGAGTTTTGCGAAGGGTTTGTAAAGAGTGTGTGGGAGAAATGGATATGACTCCTGAACAAAAAAGTGAATTACAAAATACTTTGGGGCCAATTTATAAAATGATTGAGGAAAAATTTGGTAAAGAAGGAAAACAGTTGAAATTACCTAAAGTGGTGGGGTGTGAAAAATGTAATAATACCGGATATTTAGGAAGAATTGCTATTTATGAAGTGATGCCAATAAGTGAGCGGGTTAGTAAATTAATTATTGAAAAAGCGGCGGCATCGGAGATTCAGAAACAAGCAATGACTGATGGAATGTTGACAATGAAACAAGATGGTTATGTCAAAGTATTAGAGGGAGTAACCACTATGGATGAAGTTATTAGAGTAGCACAATACTAATTTAATAAAATATGCACACAAAATTACAACAATTGTTGGAATTAGCAGTAGCCAACAAAGCATCTGATGTTCATTTGATGGTGGATTTGCCACCAAAATTTAGGGTTAATGGTGAATTGTTAAATCCGCCGAATTGGGATGTAGAAAATAACAAGGTAGTGGCAGAAATGATTGATTCCGTTTTGGACGATAAGCAAAGAGAGAGTTTGAAACAACAAAGGGAAATTGATTTTTCTTTTGATGCAGCTGGGGCGAGATTTAGAGCTAATGCTTATTGGCAACAGGAAAAAATGGCCTGTTCGTTGAGAATTCTCACTTCAGAAATTCCTTCTTTTGAAGAGTTAGGACTGCCAGATATTTTAAAGAATTTTATAAATCATAAACAAGGATTTGTGTTGATAACTGGTCCAACGGGTCATGGAAAGTCGACTACGGTGGCATCAATTTTAAATGAAATTAACAAAGTGAGAAATGGGCATATTGTAACAGTAGAAGATCCAATCGAATATTTGATTAAGCCAATTAAATCGATAATTTCGCAACGGGAATTGGGTGATGATACAAATGACTTTCCGTCGGCATTGCGATCTTGTTTGAGACAAGACCCAAATGTGGTGTTTATTGGAGAAATGCGTGATTTGGATTCGATTCAGTCAGCACTGACTATTGCTGAGACTGGTCATTTGGTATTTTCGGTGTTACATACAAATTCGGCGGCCCAAACAATTGATAGAATTATTGATGTTTTTCCACCTGGAGTAAAAGAACAAATCAGAGTTCAATTAGCTTCGACTTTGACGGCGATAGTATCACAAAGATTATTGCCAGCAGTTAGTGGTGGGAGAATTCCTGCTTTTGAAATTTTGATGATAAATTCGGCAGTGAGAAATATAATTCGAGAAGGAAAAACTTTTATGTTGGATAATGTGATTCAGACTAGCGCTGATGTGGGAATGATTGGGATGGATAATTATTTGGCAAAATTAGTGTTGGCGGGAAAAGTGACTGAGGAAGTAGCGATGAATTATGCAATTACTCCATTAGATTTTCAAAATAAATTGAGGAAAAACAATTTATAAAATATGAGATTTGTTTATCGAGCTAAAGATTGGAATGGAAAATTGGTTAAAGGGATACTTGATTTGCATGATAAAGCAGCTGTGTTGGAGTCAATTAAAAATAGTGGGTTGGTTCCCCTATTGATAATGGAGGAAAGCAAAAGTATTTTTAGTGAAGTTTATAGAAACACTTTTTCAAAAGTAGGACTAAAACAGGTGGCAACTTTTACGAGACAATTGTCGACAATGATGAATTCCGGTTTACCTTTGACTGATTCATTGTCTTTACTTAAAAATCAGACAGATAAAAATGGGTTGATGTATGAAATTTTGGAATATTGTTTGAAAACGGTTCAGGGAGGACATAGTTTAGCCGATGGTTTGAGTAAATATAAGAAGGTTTTTGGGGAGGCATTTATTGCTTCAGTAGATGCTGGTGAAGAGGCTGGAGTTTTGGATGAAGTAATGTTGAAATTGGCTGACAACTTGGAAAAGCAAAACGAATTTAGTAGTAAGGTAAAAGGGGCGATGATTTATCCAATAATTGTGGTAGTGGGAATGATCGCGGTGGTGATTATTATGATGGTTTTTGTGATCCCCAAATTAATGGGTTTATATTCGGATTTTGGATCGAATATGCCGGCATCAACTCGGGCTTTGATGGCAATGTCAAACTTCACGACAAAATTTTGGTTTTTAATTCCAATTTTGGCAGTTGGTGGGTATTTAATTTTTAATGTGGGGGCTAAAAATAAGGATTTTAAATTGAAATTGGATAGATTTAAATTGAAGATTCCGATTTTAGGTGAACTGACACAAAAAAATGTTTTGGCAAATACTATTAGAACTTTGTCGATGTTACTTTCGGCAGGAATACCATTGGTTGAGGCACTGAAGATTGTGTCAAATGTGGCGGGAAATGAGGTATTTTATCGATCATTTTTGCAGATTGCTGAGCGAGTTCAGAAAGGATTTAGTATCGCCAATTCATTTGAAGAGACTGGAGTTTTCCCAATTATTGTCAATCAGATGGTAGCGACAGGTGAGGCAACTGGTAAATTGGATGAAGTGTTGATGCGGGTATCAGATTATTTTGCAACTGAGGCGGAACAATCGGTCAAATCTTTAACATCGGCAATAGAACCATTGATTATGATTGTGCTTGGTTTGGGAGTAGCATTTTTGGTGGTGGCAGTGGTGATGCCGATCTATAACTTGACATCACAATTTTAGTAGTTAATATTTAATTATATGAAAATACAAAGAAATGGTTTTACACTTGTGGAATTGTTAATAGTTATTGCTTTGATCGCGATTTTGTCGGTAGCAGTGTTGGCAACAATTAATCCAATTGAACAATCAAACAAAGCGAGAGATTCGAGAGTTCAAAATGATGCTGCAGAAATCTTGAATGAATATGAAAGATATTATTCTAGTAAACAACATTATCCTTGGGAGGAGTTTACTAATGGTGGAACTGAAGGTGCAATTGGGGCTAATGATGCGGTAGTAATTCGTTCTGATGCTTACGGGTTTGGTATTTGTTCTGATCAAAATAATCAGGCATCGTTGATTTCTCAAGATCCAATGGATGCGCCCACTTCGTGTACCGGTGGTACTTATGCGAACTTGTTGGTTCAAACTTCGGAATTGAAATCTAGTTTTGCTGGCAAAGATGAGTTCCAACCAGTGATTGTTGGAACAGCGACTGGTTTGACTCAAGCAATGTGGGTGGTTAGAGCTATTAATGCAGATTCTCTTTATGTTTGTTATGTGCCTAAGGCAAAAGCTAATAGAGAAGATACTACAAAGATGCGATGTATTACGACTGCCGGTGTTGTTCAAACAATCGGTACAGGTAGTTGCGCTGCAGCAGTAACAGCTAATTGGACAGTTGATCCGAGTACATTGATAGCAGCGGCACCATCAGCAGCAGTGTTTAGATGTGTACCAGAATGATGTGTAAATAAATTTGAATTTTAAACCCCGAGGCAACTCGGGGTTTTTTCGGCCAGAGGCCGATCAGCCTGTGGCTGAGTTATATTTTAGGGTAAAATAATTTATGGAAATATTATTGATAATAATTATTTTTGTACTGGGGTTGTGTTTGGGAAGTTTTGTAAATATGTTGGTTTACAGAACGGCAGTAAAATACGAATTAACTAGAAATAAAATTGCCAATAAAAAAAGGTCGTTTTGTGATTATTGTGGAAGACAGTTGAAATGGTACGAAAATATTCCAGTAATTTCTTGGATGATACAAAAAGGTAGGAGTAGGTGCTGTCAAAAAAAATTACCAATGCTCTACCCTATTGTAGAGTTTATGACAGGATTGTTGTTGGTTATTTTTGGTTTGAAATTTGGAATTTTGAATTTAAATTTTCAATTTTTAATTGGCTTGGTGATTATTACACTGTTGGTTTTTTTGACGGTGTTTGATTTGAAATATATGATTTTGCCGGATTTTGCCATAATTATATTAATAATTATATCTTTTTTGGGAGTAATATTTGATGAACCGAATATAGTCCCCTATTTACTGTCAGCTTTGGTTGGAAGTGGGTTTTTATGGTTATTAAATTTGATTACTAAGGGTAAAGGGATGGGTTTGGGTGATGTAAAATTAGCCATTTTTATGGGATTGTTTTTAGGATATCCAAAAATAATAGTAGCTTTTTATGTAGCGTTTATTACTGGAGCAGTGATAGGAATTATTTTAATGATTTTTAAAAAAATTAAAAAGAAAACGGAGATTCCTTTTGGTCCATTTTTGATTTTGGGAATTTTAATAGCTTGGTTTTGGGGAAGTAAAATTATAGAATTAATATAGATGAAAAAAAATGGTTTTTCTTTGACCGAGTTGTTAGTAGTAATGACAATTGTGGCAGTGATGGCTCTAATATTGGTGGGGATTTTGAATCCAGCAGCTTTGATAAACAAAGCTGGTGATAGCAGCCGAAAAGGTGATTTGAATAGATTTAAAATTACTTTTGAGGAATATTTTAACGATAAAGGCAGATATCCGAATTATGTTAACTCATGGAATGTTAATAGTGGTTGTGGAGAAACAATAAATAGTGTTTATGATGTGAGTAAATATATTAGGAAATTACCTTGTGATCCGGACGGCGAGGTATATAAGATATATACGACAACAAATACTTTTAAAGTAATGACTAATTTAAAAAATAAGTCGGACAAAGATATACCAGTAAATTGGTATGGAGAAAATGACTACACACTGAGCGGGGGTTTGACAGTTAATGATGTAAATTATGGAGTGTCAAGTCCAAATATAAGGTGGTATGAGTCGGGTGGTGAAGAGGAAGAGGAAATTCCAGATCCGTCTTGTAATACTTTAGAATGTTGGCTGGGTCCTGGGTGTAACAAATTGGGTGTGGGAATTTCTTGTCCGGCTGGAGGAGATTGTTATTACGGTAACAATGCCGGATGTATCCCTTTATGTAGGGCGAGCGGTGGATGTATAGGACATTAGATGATTTTGGTGTTTAAAAGTATTATGATTAATCAATGAAAGGATTTACTTTTGGGGAAATTTTAATAGTAGTAGTGGTGATGGGAATATTGGGATGGATTACTTGGGGTCAATTTGATTTGGCTAGGGCTAAATCGAGGGATGTGGGGAGAAAATCGGATTTAAACGAATTAGCAAAAAATATTCGACTTTATTATGCTGATTATGGGAAGTTACCAGTAGATTCGGAGATAAATAATCTGTGGGGAAAGACGTGGATAGATAAGGATTATGTATATATGAAAAATGTCCCAAAAGAGAATTATTTGAAAAAACCGTATTGTTACAAATCAAGTAATGATGGAAAAAGTTTTGTTCTTTTTTCTGATTTGGAAAATAAAAATGATGTGGACTGTAAGAAAGAGGAACAAAAGTGTGGTAATTTTAATTACTGTTTTGCTTTCTTTTTTGAAACAGTTATTCCAAAATAAATTTATGAAAAACAAAAATAAATTAGGTTTTAGTTTAGTGGAATTGTTGGTAGTGATTTCAATAATTGCGGCATTGACGGCGATTTTGATGGTGAATTTGATAGGAGCAAGGGAAAGAGCGAAAGATTCACAAAAAATTCAGGCGGTAACGCAGATTAAAAATGCTTTACGACTTTTTTATAATGACACTCAGGGTTACCCGACTTCGATGTCAGCGGTTTCTTTGGGGGTTACTTTAGTAAGTTACATTCCAAGCATTGGAGACACAAGTTTTACTTATACACAGCTTAATAGTGGTGAAGGTTTTAGAATTACAATTCCTCTGGAAAGTGGGGCAGGAAATGATGATGTTAATTCACAATTGGGTTGTGGAATAACTACTCCAACAGATAAGGTTTATGCAGTATGTTCAAATTAAAAATGAAAAATAAAAATAAATTGGGTTTTACATTGATAGAGTTGCTGTTAGTGATGTCAATAATGTCAATACTGACAATAGTGGCAGTAAGTAGTTTTACTACGGCACAAAAAAAATCTAGAGATGCAAAAAGAAAAGCTGATTTGTCATCAATTTCAAAAGCTTTGAATATGTACTACAACGACTATGGAAAATATCCAAATGGTGGTACTAATGAACCAAACGTTGATAGTTTAATTCAGACTGGTAACGAATTTAGTCAAGATGGAAATATTTATATGAAAGAGATTCCGATAGAAAAGACTAGTGGAGTAACTAGATATACTTATTATCCTAGTGGGACAGGTAAATCATTTAGATTGTGGGCAAATTTGGAAAATGAAAATGATAAGGATTGTTTGACTAGCTCGGTAGATAGTTATACAAAAACAACACCGGGTGGTTGTATTTATGCAGTTTATAGTTCAAATATTAGTGTGGGGAGTACATTGTTATGAAAAATAAAAAAGCATTTAGTTTGGTGGAATTGTTAGTGGTAGTTTCGATTATTGGAATTATTTCAGTAGTGGCGGCAGTGGGTTTTTCAAAAGCTCAAAAAGATGGAAGGGACAGAAGAAGAATTGATGATTTGAAGTCAATTCAAAATGCAGCTGAACAGGTGGCAATGTTGAGTGGAACTTATCCGACTACAGCAGCTTCTTATTTGGTAACTTCTCCGGCCTGGACGGTGAGGGGTCAAGTAGTTTTGGCTAAAATACCAGGAGATCCTAAGGGAAATACGAGTTATTTAACGAGTGGAATAAGTGCTTCTGGGTATTGTGTTTGTGCTACTGTGGAAAATACAAAAAATAGTAATGCAGAGAATAGTAGTTGTAGTTTTACAAACAGTACTAATTATTATTGTGTTAGAAATCAGCAATAAATTATGAAAAAAAATAAAGGCTTTACATTATTTGAACTATTGGTAAGTATTTCAATAATTGCAGTGATGACAGCGGTGGCGGTGGTAAGTTTTGGTGGAGTGAGCAAAAGATCGAGGGATGCTCGGAGGATGGCTGATTTGGAAAAAATTAGACTGGCCTTAGAATCAGCTAAGCAAATAGGAACTACTTATCCAACATCTTTGACAACTTTGGTGGGAGGGAGCATGTTGCAACAGGTCCCAACCGATCCAAAAAATTATACTTATTATTTTAATGGTTCGGCTTATGCATATACCTTGTGCGCCCAAATGGAGGATGTGGCATCGACCAATGCCTCTGGGGCATTGGGTTGTGGTGCAGGAGCATGTGGAACAGGAGGGAATTGTAATTACAAGGTGATTAATCCTTAAAATGAAAAAAACTGCCCAAAGAGATGGTTTTAGTTTGGTGGAATTGATGATTGCGGTGGTAATTATTATTGTGTTGGTGAGTATCGGGACGGCAACAATAAATAATTTTACTCAATCAAAAAAATTGGAAACGGTCAGCGATGAGTTGATGACGCAAATAAAATTAGCCAGAAATATGGCAATAACTACTCAATTACCGGCAGGAGTTACCGGTGATTTCAGTTTTGTGGATGTGGGTGTGAGCGGAGATTTTACAGTAACAGGACGATCAATTAGAAGAGATCCAAGTACTGGTGTCTTGACTACTGTGGGAACTTATTTTTCTAAAAAAATCGAAAATACTAATGGTTTGACGGTAACTTCAAGTTTACCAAGTTTTGGGTTTTCATTGGCGAATGGTCGGTTGACTAATACAACTGATGGGACATTTATTAATGGTCCAGTAACTTTTATTTTGAGAGTTACGGGAGTAGCGACCACAAAAGTATTTAGTATTAATAATTTAGGATTGTTCAATGAATAAATTTAATAAAGGGCAAAGCATGGTAGAAGTAATTTTGGCGGTGGGTGTAGTGGTTTTAGTAATAACTGGAGTGGTAATGTTGATAATAAATACAGTTAGTTTAAAAACTGCAGCAACTTTGAGAAAAAGAGCAGGAGAAGTGGCAGATATAGTGGTAGAAAATTTGTTGGAACAGAAGAAAAGCAATAAGGATGTATTTTGGAGTTTGAGTCCGATATCAAATCAACATTTGTCTGGAGATTATAGTAATTTTGTTTATGGAGTAATTTTTGAACGAGTAACGAATAGTTCAGGATGTGCGGCTAGTCCCAATCCCCCAAATTGTACCAATGCGACGATAACTGTGTCATGGGGAAGTGGAAATACTCTAGTGATTAGTAGATTTTTTTCAATATGAAATATAAAAAAACAGGTTTTACTTTGATTGAGATAATTGTAGTTACTGGAGCAGTGGGATTGATTATGGTGGCATTGATTGGAATAGTATTGAGTACTTTTAAATCACAAAATAGAACCAAAGCAAAAAATTTGGTATCTCAAAGTGGAGCTTGGATTTTGAGTGAATTGAAGAGAGATATTTTGGCTAGCAGTAGCTGGAAGATTAAATGTGGAAGTGATAACTTGTCGGTGGGTTTTACAAATATTTATAATGGTGAGCCGACAACTTTTGTTTGTGGAAGTGGAAAAATAGCCTCAAATTCGGCACATCCAGCGACATTGAATGATATTAATAAGGTTACGGTAAGTTGTGGGAGTGTTTTTGTCAGTTGCGATACTCTCCCCTCTTCTGACGAAGTGTCAGCAGTTAATTTTAGTTTTATTTTGACTTCAGATATTTTGGGAATTGGAGCAAGCCAAGATTTTGATTTGAAGGTAACAGTAAGAAATTAGAAAGGAAAGTTGATGTATGTAATGGTTGTGTATATTTTACTATGAGATAGTGGGAATTGACAAATTTGGCGTAAAGATATATTATTCTTTTAATATTATAGGTTTCACATATGATAGATAAAATGAACAATAGAGAAATAGATGGTTTAAACAATGACATATTTAGAGATGGTATCAAGGGTGGAGTTATTGAAGAAAAACAAGGAAAAGATAATCAGCCTAAAAATAATTTGAGAAAAGGTGTCGCTATTGGTTTGGGAACATTAACTGTATTGACTACCGCAGCGGGATGTACTCCAGTACCAAGTGAAAGTGCTATGCCAACTAAAGAACCGAATGAAACACAACCAGGAACTGAATCACCAAGTCAAACTAATATTCAAGAAACCCCAACAGCAACAATTACCTTTAGTCCAACTGGTGAAGTTACTGTGAGTCCAAAACCAAGTCAAACTCCTGAAGTTACTGTGAAACCAACGGAAAAACCGACTGATAATCCAACTGTAGAACCAACAGAAACTATTGACCCAAATGAAACTGAGCAAGAATATCCCCCAACAGAACAACCAACTGCAACAGTAACTCCGGAGGCAACTGCTTTTGTTTTTGTTCGTCCAGAGGTGGTAGAAAAACGCTATCAACAAATAGAAGAAATTTATGGACAAGAATTGAGAGACAATGATTGTTTGCCAGAATTTTTAGAAGATGGCTCAAGACTGTTAAATATGGCGGATATTACCGGTGGTCCTGGTGGAGATAAATTGATTGCTAGTGGACTTTTGACGAGAGAAAAAATTTATGCCCATTGTCGAGGTGAAAATGTTTTTCCAAATTATAAAGGGATAATTATTTTGGCTGATAAAGATATAACCCAATATACTATCCAAGCACTTACTAATTGGGATGAAGATGTGCCTGGTTCTTCAAAAAATGCTAAAGAAAATGGACTGTTAGTTATCAATCAAGCAAAAATATTTCCTAACAAAGGGATGGACTCATACTATGATTTTAACGGATTGGTTACTTTGAATTGTAATAATGCTGACAAAAAAGAATGGACTAAATCTGGGATGATAAAACTGATTCAAAAACATTTGGGAGTAGAACCTTTTGGAATAAGAGCTTTGATGTTGGGGGGAAGTTTTGCTAGTGGAACTTCAAGTGTTAATAATAGTGGATATATTAAACAAGAATTATATGAAGTCTGGTGTAATTATTTGTATATAATGACAAAGAAAAAAATTTACAGTGATTT
>Ga0265297_10004885_pt1 | contig 21236 bp, 35 predicted proteins | sample Munlanlwell13791_FD_192502 | JGI IMG/M metagenome (GOLD analysis project Ga0265297, IMG submission 192502) | Leachate microbial communities from a municipal landfill in Southern Ontario, Canada - Leachate well 137-91 | ecosystem: Engineered > Solid waste > Landfill > Unclassified | place...
CTGCTAGCTTTCTCTTGCATGACCAACATGTTAGTTCGCTATCTTTTGGTTCATATTGTAGTGAAGTGGCAATTCCGCACTCTGGGCATTTCCATCGATAATTGTTAATTGTGTATTTTTCAATAGTCGGTTTCTGTGTCATAATGGTTTGTTATTCCTAATAGTGGCGGTAGCCTCTTCCTCTTTTGTTTTTCTAAGTTTATCGTAAATCTTCCTTCCGAAAATTGTGCAAAGAAGGAAGTTTTCGTCACGCTTACGGATTTCAATATTCACTCGTCTTGCGAAAGAACCGATTGCTCCATCATTTCCATCAATGAAGTTAAAAGTTTTTTTGTCAATCGAGCCTTTATAATAAATATCACCATCCTCATTCCATATGAAGCGACGATATCCACTACACTTTTCATTTAGACATTCGTACTTATCTTTCAGATATACCTCTCCATTTGGATTGCAAACGTGTTCATCAAGAGTTTCGAGCCGTTCAAGACCAGTAACAATAAGCTCACTTCTGCAAAGAGGACAGAGGAATTTTTCAGTCATTTGCTTTCCCAACAAACTTGATAATGTCAAGAAGTTCTTGTCGAGCATTTTCGATTCGATTTACCATATGCTCAACTGTTATTTTGCCGTAGATCGCCATGTTACCTTCACCTGAGCACCAACAAGATCATCTTCGAGGCGATGAAGTTTGATAAGAAGTTCTTTGTATTGCTCTTTATTCATGACCGCTTCCTCATTTGTGCATTTGCGCAACAAATGGCTTAACTTGCCCGATCTTTAAGAGACGTGTGAGATCATCGAAAAAGATACGTGTTGGTGATCCGGCAATAAATTCATGGGCATTCCATGGTTCTTCTTCGCCATTTCCTCTTCGACCATAACAAGTTAGTTCGTCACCATCCCATTCAAGACGGATGAAATTCTTCGGTTGAAATTCATTCATGATATGTCCTCAATCTTCTTGCAGCGGATCATTTCTCCACGTCAACATATCACACAACATATTTTTTACATCGAATGGTGAAACGTTATGAAGAGTTGTAAATTGAAATTGAACATTTAGTTTTTCATTTACAACAAGACAAAGTTGTTTTCTGTCAGTATAAACTTCAAGCTTTCTTGCTAATGCTGGAACATTCATGTTTGCACGAATATGCAATGCAATTTTGAGTGTCTCGTTAATATATTCTTCTGAATATCCCATCTCTTTAAGATCTTCAATATATGTTTTTCTTGCTTCCTTCATTTCATGTACCCTCTGAAGATGTTGATCTTGCTGTTATCATTCATCTTTTCGATGACATCTTCGTATTTCTCGCCCTTCTTCATTCGGAATAGGATTCCACTTATTGTAAGATGTTTCACTTGAAGGGCAAATGTTTTCTGGTCTTCGATTCCCTTTACTTTCTCCCAAGTCTTCGAAACATCTTCTTTGAGGCGTTCGTGTGCGTCAACATACTTTTGGAAAAGTGGACGATCCTCTGGAAAATAAGAAAGATATTCCTCTTGCTCATTCATCATTACGAGAGCAATCACACGCTTCTCGGAATGTTCGCCGTTATCTCTCATATGAGCAACAGCGAGATAAGCAGGATTCTTGATCTTAAGACGATAAAATGCTCTATCATTTGACCAAGTGCAAGTTTCTTTATTCCACTCGGGTTCCCAAAGACACACATAACCTTCATCAAGTTCAGGGAGTTCCTTCGAATTCTTCACAACTTCTTCGAAAGAAGACATCAGATATTGCTTCGGACGAAGAACACCTAATTCTTTAGCAATTTTATCAACTGCTCCGGAAAACCATTCACCATTTGCCTCAAGGTATGATCTAATACTTAGAAGAGTGAGTCGATAATCGGAATATCTCTTTACTACACGAGTTTCTGGACTCGTAAGTTCAAAAACAAAACACCAATCATGTGGATATTTATCAAGTTTCTTTACATCAAATGCTTTATCAATTACTTGGCGGAAAGAAACCCCAAAACTATTGACTCCTTCCGCATAAGCCATTTTCCTGGTTGCAAAATTCCACTGATTGTGATACCAGAATGAGGTAATTAATGATCCGTCAAGTTTTTCATATACGATTGCTTTTGTGATATCATATTTGCTAGCATCTGGACATTCGCCATAATTAAAGAACCTGTCAAATGATCTAGCAATTGCTCGCCAAGAATTCTTTTCAAGGATTAAGCCACGACATTCTTTTACGAGAGGATCAAATTTTGGTGAATCGATTTGAGAGTAATTCAAAACAACAATATCATCGTATTTTTCTGATACAGAGATTCCATATTTTTCTTTGAGAGCATCAAGTCCAGAAAGATCTTTATGTTCACGAAGAAAGTTTTGAACTAACATTTGCAACCTCGAAGTTTTTCAACCAGTTCGTGAGACGATCTGGTGGTGGAAGATTGCCATAGTCTTCAAATTTTTCTTTTCTATCGTGTTTCTTTTGTTTCTTTAAAGGTTTCTGAGTTTGACTTAGTTCAATGAGCTTCAAAAATGCAACGAGACTTTCTTTATCTTTTGGTTCGTTTATTATCGAGAGATGTTGGAACTCATTCAATGAAATCCGGTCAGCGACTTTGTGATGGGCATGACACAAACATATCAAGTTATCGTCAGCGTCGTTTTTGAATACTCGTTTCGGAATGATATGATGAACTTGACACTTTTTTACTGAACCACAGACAGCGCACTTTTCACCATAAGTTTCAACAAACTTATTACGAATAAGTATCTGTTCTAGTTTTTCTTTCGGAATCATTGAATCATTTACTCTTCGAATTTTTTAACCAACCGTTCGAGGATTTCAATTTTCTTTCAGACATCTTTCACTTCACGTTCTTCGATTTCAAACTTGTCATCTTCTCCGTACAAATATGAAGAAGGATACCAATTAGAAAGATCATTAGAAAGATCTGTAATTCCCAATTCTTCTAATTTCTCTTCATATGGCTTCAAGAATAAACGCGTGAATGCTTCTTGAGCGAGAGAATGTTCTTTAGAAATTTGTTGACATTGTTGCCGCCACACACTCTTGTTCATAGAGTGCTTGTTTACTGCTATCTTTTTATCTTCCCTACTAAGACAGGATTGACAAAGATCATTCGTAGGTCGATGTTTGCAGTCATCACAAAGTTCGCCTCTCATGCTCCTGATGAGATCATAAAGCTGAGGCTCAGGCGGCTTAGCGTATCGAAAACAATTTTCTTTCCATTTGTCAATTGCTACAATATATTTATCAGTTAGAGAAGAGAGATATACGTTCTTCTCTTTTTGTTTTTCGATATACAGTTCAGCAAGAGGACGGGTCGCAAATATGTCCTGGATATTACGTGAATGATCATCATACGAACCAGTTTCGAAGAACACAATGAAAACTTTCATTACTACAAATCTCCCGCATTGTTTTCCGTGTATACGATCTTCGCACCGAAGCGCATTGCTGACTTTATTGATGCACAAATATTTGCTTTACCTTTTGGATTTGACGAGTGACAATTTATGAATTGAGGAATAAGTGTAAACTTTTCGTTCACTGCTTGTTCTTCAATCCACTTAGCGACATCATTTCCATTTCCAGGACTCTCTCCATATGCCGGTCCATCTCCGAGGTCGTGATCGAGAGAAAGATGTGTGACGTCTTCATGTTCAAGAAACCAAATTGTTTCCCAAGCAGTTTCTGATCTCTGCCACCCTGGTGGAGTTTGTCTTTCGTCATCGAGGAAGAGTTTCATAGTGTCACCTTATGTTCGAGGAAAATCAAGAACCTTAATCCAAGAACTCAATTTTCCTTCTCGATCTCTTTCGATCAAAGAGGATGTTCGAAGCTTAAGAACACCACCCTCGATTCCTCTTTTTCTCCAATTCGAATAAGCGAATACGAAGTTCGCATAAACACTTTCAGTGACACTAAAAAACTTATTTGAGATTGCTTTGTGGCATTCATTTACAATTGAGTTTCGATCATTCCACTGAACAGTAAAAAAATCCTCGCCCTGAAGTCTTTTTACGTCGAAGAGATTGATTACTGGGTAACCTCTTTCGCGACTTCTCTTTGTTGACCACTCAGTTTTGATTTCGAGCTCACCGAGAAGAACTGAGTTCTTTAGTTGTGGCAGTTTTACTTTTGTGATTTCTTTTGTTAGATTTAGCGAATGGACATTTCCGCTTCTTGCAAATAGAACAACATTTCCGCTGCCGTCAATTCGAACTTCACACCAGCAGCCGTCATTTTTGTGCTGGAGGACGTAGTTCTTGTTTTCAAAAAGATGAAGAGCTGATGGTCGAATGAGCTTTTTCGGTCCAATGTATTCGATCATGTATAGAATCTAACAACATTGTGATCGTTTTGAAATCAAAAAATTTCAGGGCTTGTTTTTCTTCTTGTTGAGCTTCAAAAAGAAAGCTCGATCGTCTTCAAAGAATCTCGTCTTTTTTCTATTACTACGAGCTCGAGTATAGTTCTTGTGATTTCCATGAATCTTTTGATATTCTTCTTCACAAAATCTATCACCACAAGTACATTCACCCCAATATGAATTGTCAATAAAGTCAATATTACAAATAGGACAGATTTTTATCTTTGACTTAGTAGAAGCATCAGATTCAATTTGAGAAAGCTGAGACTCAGAGAACGGTATTCCGTATTCATCAAAAGAAGGTCCGTTATCATTATCATCAAATGAGTTAGACATTTTATTACTACTACTTATTCTCTTCTTTAGCTTCTTTTGCAGACTTTATAGCAAAGGCTATTGCTTTTGATTCATCTAGACCTTCTTTAATTCTCTTTGAATATTCTTTCGCAAAAGCGATTCTGCAACACTTTGAAATTCTATTAGTTCTATGAACTGGAGCTTCAATTTGTGGTTTTATGTTTTTTCTTGAACATTCGATTTGAAATGGTGACGCATTGTCTTGAATCTTCTTCAGATCACAGACAACTTTTTGAGGAATTTTGTATGCAACAGCCTGAACAGTCGTCATTCTTCTTATTTCTCGGAAGAGAGCGTGATCAACTGTTTCATCAGCATATAGTCGAATTTCAAGTTGATTATTCTGAAGTCTTTGTAGAGAAATTTCTCTTCCGAGCTTCTTTGAAAATTGGTCTCTTAAGTTTTGAAAAGCAGTTCCCACGTTGCAAATGAAGAATGGAGAAAATCTATCTTCGGCTGTGGGTGTGACAACTCCGACAATTTGCCATGCTATTGTTGCGCCATAGCGCTCAGTTGCTTCTTGAAAGTGACGAAATTTAATTCTCATTTTTAATCTCCTGTGTTAAAAGTAAAACAAAAAGTCAAATAATGAAATCAAAAAATATCTTCAAAAAATATCGGAATGTTGACTTTCATTAACTCGAGTATTTCTTTAAAAACTTTTCTTATTTCGTGCTGTGCACTATTGTCTGTTCTGATTTTTATTACGTGTCTTAGCTCTCTCAAGTTAAATGTGCAAACTAAATTTGTAGCAACGCAATTTGGCAACAAATACCTAGCGTCTTCAGGTTTTATACCTCCTGCTACAAGTATTTCATAAGACTGAATAGATGTATTTATTGCGTCTAAAACGATATTATCTTGTAAGCTGTCTCGTAAATTATCTGGTAGTATTATTTTGATTTCATTTTTCTTTTTGTAGTTTACATATCTTTGACTTTCTTGTGAGTATGAAGCAATTCTATGTCTAACGAGTTGATGAGAACAAGTTCTAGAAACACAAAGTAGAAATGATATTGAACAATGCTCTAAAACTGATTCATGACCATTTTTTATTATGTTTTTGATAAAAGTCTTACTACTGATTTCTGTTGTTTTATTTTCGCTTTTATAACAAACTCTGCCTATTCTTTCTATTCTCTTTTCAAAAGATTTTATTTCTTCTATTGGAGTCAGAATTTCTACAGATGGAGATGTTATTTTTATGTCCATGATAATTAGTTAATGGATGAAGAAGAAAAGTTTGTGAAGGGTTGCAAGTTTCTGGTTATCTTCAATCATAAACATTGTTGCTTGTGGCCCGCAATATTATTTACAGACAAACAACCAGAGCCAATTAATGAATGTTCAAAAAACTGTGTTATGAGAAATACAATAGTTAAGAAACTGAAACAAACTTCTTGATATCGACGTTTATGAAGATCCCATTTCTCTTTGCAACATTCTTAGAATGAATCCGAATTGCAGATGCCTCTTCTCCCTTATTGTAAAGGAGAACTCGCGAGATGTCGTTATTCAAACAGTTGATAACAACAATGTTTTTGTTTTCAACATTATTAAGTTCTGAAGTGAAGTCTGTTCCTTCAACAAAACCGAGATCTGATATCATTTGAGAAACAAGATGACGACAGTTGTCTGCTTCGGATGTCTTTCTTGCTTTTCGACACTTAGGACACTTTTTCGGTGCTTGAAAACCTTTTTGAGAAAAGAACTCTTGTTCACTCTCTGTGAAAGTAAAGGATTCTCCACAATTACATTTTATTTGAATGTCAGGCATATCAATAACTCCGTTTGTTAGTGAATTTCTTCTCTAACCAGTTTGGCACATTATACTCTCTTGGCTTGAACCTTTCATCAAAGGAGTTTTGTATTACGTCACCATATTCGAGCTCAATTCTTTCTCCTCTTCCTATGCATGTTTCAAGAGAGAGTCTGTCGTAACCAACAATTTTACCTTCTCTATTTAGAAGAGCAGTTTTATAATTGTTCCAAAAACCAACAACGATCATTGTTATTCCTCTGAAGAAGAAACTTCGATTGTGCTTGCCTTCCGCTTGAGCTTCGCTGCTTTGCTGGCAAGAATTTCAGCAGTCTTCTCGATTCTAATTTTGCGCTCTTCCTTTTTCTTTTCGCTTTCAATTGGGAGGGATAGGATGTCGCTTGATTTGTCCCAGAAGTTGTCTGGAAGATCGTATTTCGTACCTATGAAGTGAGCTTTGTTAAGTTTTTCAAGCAAGCAATATTTGATTGACTTACAATTAGTGCACTCAACAATAACCTTCTGCGACATTATTTCTACCCAAGAATCTCTGTTCTTCGGCTTTTCGAGAATCAAGTGCTGATCCTCTTTGACGATCCACTTTCCAAATTTCTCCTCTGGTTTGTTACAGACGTGTTCGGTGGCAGCTTTTCTTCCTCTCATACTTCCCTTCTTTCTTTTTTACTACTTAGACTTCTTTGCTAAGTGTAGAGAAATAATACTATTCTTGGAAAAATAGGTAAATCATAAAAAGTTTTTTTATTTCTTTTCAAAACCGTCTCGATACCAGAATTTTTGATTGCACTTAGGACAAGATGATGGATTCATTGCATGACAATATCCAGCATAATCTGGATCAATAGACTCCATTATTGACACTTCAAATTCTTCACCACACTTCGGACATTTTATTTTTTCTGTTTTTTGACCTTTGTATTTCTTGCCTTTATAACCAAAAGGATAAAAAACTTTTGGACTCGGATCCTCATACTTTTTTGGTTTTTCTTTCATGTCGGTATTATACTATAACGTCATAATATTGTAAATCAAAAATTTTTGAGACTTATAATTAACACAGGAGGAATCATTTTATGGACCTTTCTACAGTCATATTATCGTGGCAAACGATCGTTGTTGCTCTTTCAGCATCAGTAATCATAACTGCAGCAAAGTGGATTTCTGACAGATCTGAAGATAAATTTATGGATAGTAAATATATACAAAGGTTTCTACCACTATTTCCTGTCGCAATCGCAATGTTGTTTTCACTCGCAATAAGACCAGATGAACTCCAATCAATAACTCAAGGACTCATATGGTCACTAATTCCAGGTTTTGCTGCAGTTTGGGGTTGGAAGATTTTTAGAACTCTCTTTCTCGAAAAGATAGGAATAGATATTGATGACAACGACGATAAAAAGAAAAACAACGAAATCAAAAAAGAAAAAGACTAACGATTTATCTAATTTTGATTGTTACATAAACAAATTTTGGTCAATACAAAAACAAAACAAACGTTTCAACATCGTCAAAAAGGAAAAATCGATCTTATCTTGGATACTAAGAGTTCTTATATTCGTTTCGACTCTTTGCTTTATTGATTACTTCGAATACAGCAACTTAATTAATAACACTTTGTATACAGGAAAAAAGTGGGAAAAACTGTCATGGAACGATAAATATCTCATTCTATGCAAAAAAGAAAAGAGACTACTCTGAATGTTTTTCAACTTTGTCTGCTATCAAACAAGATAACGAACACAAAATAAACGAAGAGAACAAACTAAGAAAACCATACAGCATTGGTCCAAATATCGAATTTAGTAATATCATGTCTACGTTTTCATATTGAAAGTAAAAAGCTAGCCCACCACCAACCCAATACCCCGTACACATAGAACACTCAAGAAGATCTTTGAGAAGATCTGTCTTCAATATTAGTGGATGTTTTCTTATAAAGAGACCGATCTTCGATATTGTTATGAACTCAGTTATTCCTGCACAAAATAGTACAAATAAAAAATATTGCATCTCTCACTCACACAAACTCTATATTGTTTTCTTTTGCGTATGCGACTGCTTCTTTTTTTGAGCCTAGTTCTTTTTTGAAAACGAAAACATTATCATAAACTGAATCACAAAATAGTCTCCATTTTTCAACCTTCAATTTCTCAAATTCTTCTTCCGTTCCATCTTCAACTTGAAGGAAAAAAGAGACATTGTCAAAATCTGGCCATATGAATTTTCTCATCTTTTTCTCTCAAAAATTGGTGCGTTTTGAATAAGAGTTTCGAACTTTTCTATTTGTTTTTCGAGAAGAACTTGTTCTTTATTTAATGCTACGTTCTTGTTTTTGAGAACATCGAGAAGGTTTTCATTTTCAGCAATTTGTTTTTTATTTGATTTTAGTTTCTTTTTTAGGATTCTCAGTTTTTCTTTGAAATCAATGATATCTTTTGATGAAAAATATAGCATCAATAAGTATTATATATTAAGCTATTTGATATGAAATTTAAATTAAAAGAGAATATCGACTTCTTGTTCTTCGAGGAGATCTTCTGTTAGAGTTTTTCTAGAACCGTCTTTTTCATAGAGATCTTTAATTTTGACTTTGTATTGTATAGTTCCTTTTCTAAGTGTTGCAACTGGTTGTTCGCTAAGCATATTTTTTCCCATTATAACATAAGAGCGTCCACAATTATCTTTAAAGATCTCACCAATTTTTGGATGTTCACTTTCTTTTCTTTCTTTTTCTGCTTTCATAACTTCATCTATTTTCTTTTGAATTTCAGCAAGAGCTTCTGGGTGTGTTTTGCTAATTTCTTTGAGAGCTTTTTCGAAGAAAGTGTTTATCTCAACTTTTATTTTATTGTTTTTATCAGCAATCTCAATATACTGCTTACTTGCAGGTTTGTTATTGTTGTTAGCCATTTTTTAAACCTCGTTCCTCTACTTAATTATTCATTAAGTTTTTTGTTTTTCTTAAATTTCTCAAATGTTCGAGAGTTTTCGCTCTTCTTTTTTGAGCTTTCTTTTTCATCGTTTGTCAAAGTGTTATTTTCATCTTCGTTATTATTATAGTCATCATAGTTATCATCATCGATATCATTAAGACTTAAGCGCATATGAAAAACTAATAAGCCTCCTCTTTCTCTACTATTTTGTGAAACGATTTCTTCTTTAAAATGAAGAAATAGTTTGGAAATTCTCTTTTTCTGAAAACATATGGATTCGAATCATCATACTCATCATCTTCTATTGTATAATCATCGAACAGTACAAGGTTATATGTGTCAGCAACAACTTGTCTATTTATTTTATCACTAAATGATATGAATATATTTTCTTTTTCTATGGAAATTATCTGTGCATCGTAAAGTTTGAGAATATCACTGAAGTATCGTTCAATCTTCTCGTCGGTCCAATTGAAGTCGAAAGAAGTTTGCTGCTCTTTGATTATATTGAAAAGTGAAATCATTTCTCAAGAACAATTTTATGGCTTGTTGTCGTTTTCTCTTCTTTAACTATTTTCCAACCATCACTCAACAGACCAGTTATTTTTTTATAGTTTTCTTCCCATGAATAAAAACCTGAAAAATTTAGTCTTTTAATTTGCTTTGGTTTTGGGGCAGAAGGTGCTATATATCTTGGTGTTGGTACTTCCTTGGGTTTTTCTATTTGTTTTTCTACTGGTTTGACAAATGTAGGTGTTGGTTTTGCCATAACGATTGGTTGCTCTTCTTTTATTACTACTGCTACAGGCTCTTCTTTCTTTTCAGTTAAAACTAAAACTTTTGGTTCTTCTTTGATTGATTCTTCTTCTTGCTTCGCATCCTCAACTATTTTCTCAACAACTGGATCTTTATAATACGATGTTTTTTTGGCCATGATAAATCCTTTCATCTTTAATTATTCAATAAGAAATAAAAAATGAAAAAAATGACCCTAGACGAATAATTAAATTAGTTTGTCATATACGTTTTTAGAAGAACCAACTAGAAGGATTTAGAATAATGACAAACTATAGTTCAATAGGATCTTATTATGGAACAATAAATATTGGTACCGACGAATCAGCAACTCCATTTAAGAAAGCTATTTTTGGCAAAGTAAATTCATCGACTTCCACTGAATGGTACTCAGAAAACCTCACTTCTTCATTCAAAACTACAGCACTTCGAGTTATTTCTCAGTCACTTCCGTCTACGCCTCCATCTACTGTTTTGCTCGCTGCTGTAAATAGTATGTCAATTCAAACAGGTTCAAACCTTGTTGATGATACTCCTCCAGGTGGCGGCGGCAGAGTTTATTGTTTGCTCGATTCAGCCGATCCAACTGGAAAAACATGGGTCACAGTTCTAACAGGTGCGTTCAACGTTGTTTCTTCAAGAGGAACTCAATTCTGTTCAACTGGTTCCGACAAAGACTTCATTCTCACAGATTGGGTTGCTCCTTGGCATGTGACAGAATCTTCAACAAATTATCAAGCGAGAGTTTATGCTTGTTGGGGTGGAGGCGGAGTTGCTGCTGGACCTCAAACAGTTACAGAAATATCATCTTCAAATAGACTTGCTTGGACATTCGATTACGATGGCGGAGTTGTTCACTTTACGAATCCAACTCTGACTTTCTCATTCCAAAACTTTGAAGAATATCAAGACAACCTCGATTCACTATCTTCATATACTGATTCTGGTTGGTTAGTTCTTTCACAAACAAAAACAACGACTGAACATATAGTTGTACTTGGTGGTGCTTGGGCTTCTGGTTCTCTAGCTTCTCCAACTTGGCGTCCACTCAGCGATATCATAACTGCTCATACTGGAGCGACGACAGCTAGCTGCATCGCTGTTGAGGGATATCGATATACCGGCCGTTCAATTTACCTCGGATAAAAAATTTCTTAAACAAACCTAGTCAAATAATTTATAATATTCTTGTGCAGTTTGTTTGTCAAGAGTGCGATAGACTTTTTTCTACTTTTGGTGGCCTAAGAAAACACATCGGAAAAGTACATAAAATTTCTCGAAAAGATTATGCATTTAAGTGGAAGACTGATGATATAGTAAAGTGTACAAATTGTAATAAAGAATTTTTTTGTGAGAAAGTTCTTCAAACACAAAATAAATGCTGTTCAAAAAGCTGTTCATCAAAATTTTATCATAAAATCAAAGAAAACGCTTATAGAGAAGAAATTGCAAGCTGTATTATTTGTGGAGCACAATTTATAAAAGATAATAGAAATAGAAAAAATAAAAAATGTTGTTCTAAATCATGCGCAGCGATTTATTCGGGTAGAAAAAGAACACCTGAACAAAAGAAATTAAAATGGAAAAAAAGAAAACAGACGATGTTAAATAACGGAACGTACAAAAATGCATATGATAAAACAGCTACAAAAGTTAAAAAGTATTATAATAAGTACAGAGATAAGGCAAAAGAAAGAGCTCAAAAAACAGCAATAACAAAAACAATAAATGATACACATAAAAACTCTGGGACTATTGAATCTATTCGAAAGTGTCATGAAACAAAAAAGAAAAATGGAACTTATGGAAAATCAAAAGCAGAAGATTTATTTTATGAAAAGCTAAAACAAAAATTTCAAAAAGTGTATCGTCAAATAAAAGTAAACTCAAATGAATTTGTAATGCTGCTCGGCTCAAAACTAGAAGATTACAAAAAGTCTTTCACTTTTGATTTTGCAATTGTAGAAGATGACAGTATTGTTTTTGTGTGTTTCGATGGAACTTATTATCATGGCCTAGATAGACCAATAACTGAAATAGCAAACTTAAGAACAAAAACAGACAAAACAATATTTGAAACTTATTATCGAGATCGATATCTCGAAGATTATGTTTCTTCTAATGGTGACAAAAGCATAAACATAATAAAAGTAACTGATGGTAACGAGATATATTTTTCAAACGGAGATGCTTCTATAATCAATAAAATCACATCCAAAATATAAAACAAAACCTCTCTTTATCTTTCAATTTTTTCTTCAAAAGCATAATTAAATAGAAGATGAATCTCGTCAGGAGAGAAAAATATGTATAAATACCAACTCGGTATAGATGACAGTTGTGTATATAGTAATGCTGCTGGTTCAACTACAATAAATCTCACAAATGCTCCAAGTTATTTGTCCGGAAACGTTATTTACCCTTGGGCATTCGCAGTAAACTCGAACACGTGGCATTTTATAAACTTAGATTCTGTAACTCTATCAACAATTACAGTTTCTCCAGCACTAACAGTAGAAAGTTCTTCTCTCGTAATAAGTTATAATGGTCCAACAGCCGGAACAGTTCCAACAGGTTCAATAACAAGTTCAGCTGGAGCTGTTGTTTATGGTTCTGGAACAGATGGAAACGCTCATGCTATAGCTGCAACGCAGTTATCGAGCGGACAATGGGCTCTTGCAACAGATACAGAAATGATTCTTTCTGGTGATATTGTTGTTTCAAACGTTCAAGTTTATTCTCGTGATGGAACATCTGCTTCACTCGGATATGGAAGAATATCAAATCAAGACGCTCTCTTTGTAACGAGTTCTTATTCTTATCCTGTTTACACTTCAATAATGAGTGGAGCTTATGCTGCTTCTGTAGATTCTGTTAATGATCTCCATGTTTATGACACTAGAGTATCTGGATCGATTATTACAGGATCAATAATAATTTCTGGTTCTGTAAAAGCAAATAGTGATCTTGTTGTTTCAACTGCAGCTCTCATTTCTGGGTCAATTGTTGCAAATACAAACGTAACTGTTGCAGCGGAAGCTCTCGTTTCTGGCTCTGTGAAAACAAATAGTGACGTAACTGTTGCAACAAGTGCTCTCATCTCAGGATCAATAGTAGCGAACACAAATGCAACTCTAGCAAGCGAAACTCTATTATCTCAATCAATTGTTGCAAACACAAATGCTACGGTTGCAGCAGAAGCTCTCGTATCAAGTTCGATTGTTGCTGGCTTTTCTGCTTCTCTTGATTTCGATAAACTCAATCTACTTTATCAAATGTATCCATATCAACTTGGTGTTGACGAAGGATCTTATGGAAACGATGCGTCAGATTCTGTTATTGATGTCTTTGGAACGACAGGAATAACAGGTTCAACAATCTGTCCCTGGATCTTCAATACAACGAACCTCACATGGCATCAAGTGACACTCGGAACGGTAACAACATCATCAATAACAGTGAGTCCAGTAATTGGAACGGCAACAGCATCTCTTGTCATTCGCTTCAATAAATCAAAGAAGGGTTATAGTTCTGCTGATGACGCTTATCAAGTGAAAGTTGTTAATCCTGATTATGCTCATCAAAATGGTCCGACAACACTTATCACAGAATCGAACGGGGCTATGGGCCTTACAACTTCTTCTTATATTCCGATACCAACATATTCACGCTTCATTATTCAATTCTCAAGAATGAATGGAGTTACTGCTTCTTTATCAGCAACAATAAGTACTGATGCAACACCATCAGTTGTAGATTATTATCCGATAACAGAAGAACTCTATGGATCTTCGCTCATAAACGGTGATTGTTATCTTGTACAAGAGAAACCATTTAAAGCAACTCAGCTTAAGCTCGATTATTATAAGACGAACGCCACAAATACTTGTCTTGTTAGATATTGGTTATTCGATTGATGATAATAATGAAGAGAAATAAATGAGAGTTCAGTTTGACAGCGTGGTGTTCGCCTACGACTTCGACCGATTGACGGACGGCGGGCTACTGTACGACCACGGGCCGTTGGGCCTTCACGCCACGCCGGGTGCGGGTGCCGCGGCCCCGACGAGGCAGTTGGACGGATCCTACAGCTTCGACGGCGGGGACTATTTCGAGTTGAGTGGAGCATCACAGGCGCGGTTCTACGCCAACGCGCCGACTGGGGCGTGTACTTGGCTGTCGCTCGGATACGCTACGCAAGGGGCAATTTGGTCGTGCTTTGATGGGGCCAACATGGGCCTGATCTATTTGCACGTCGGGAACAAGATCCGGCTCTACCAGTGCCAAGGCGGACCGACCCCGTATGTTGCGACTGCGTCGTCCTCCATGATGGACGGACGGTATCGCGTTGTGGCGGCGGCGATTGAGGCCGCTCCGCGTTGCTTGATCGAACAAGCATCTGACGCCGCCGTGTGGGTGGGTGCTTTCGGAGCAACGTCCTACAATACGGCCATGGTTCCGACGATTGGTGCATACCCAGGTGGCGGATCCAGCATGACAGGGCGGCAGAAGTACCTTTGCCTCCTTCGCGGCGCCGTCTCCTCGTCAGACATGGCCGAGCTTAGTGCGCTTCTCTCCAATGGCGTCAAGCCGTTCTGCGTGAGGACTTAAAATGGCAATTTTTCCAGGACCACAAGATTCAGTTTTCTGGCATGACTTTGAGTCTCTAACAGACAATAATTTGTGGAAAGATCAAGGTCCACATTCTCTTCACGCAACTCCCCAAGCTGGTTTTTCTTCACCTGCATATGGTTTGTCTCGAACTCCTAAAGGCAAGGGCTACGCGACGTTCACTGGTGCCGCCAACTGCTACGCAACGCTGCCGACGAGGTTCAATGATGTGGCCCCGACTAGTTTCTGCACATTCGTCGCTGTCGTGTCCAACCTGTCGGACAAGAATCATCGCGTGTTCTCGTCATGGAACGAAGCAGCGGGAAACTATCGTGGCTTCCACTACATCCTTGCACAGACCGGAGCATCTTTCGTCTATCAGTTCAAGGGAGACGCAACGCTACCAGTCAACATTACATCGGCTGCGGTCTGGTCGATTGCCAACACGTCTGTTGTAGTCCACTCATTGAACGCGACCGGCGCTGCGTGGACGAACCGCAACGGTGTTCCAACGTCGTGGGCTGCCGGTGCTTTCGGGACAGCAGTACATGATGCGGCGGTATCTCCGTGCATTGGGAAGTTGGTTGTAACGCCAGACTATCTGGTCGGCCGACTGTACCTGTTCGCCCTGTTCCCCTTCGTGTTCACGGACGCCGAGGCCAAGGCGATGTCCGACTGGCTCAGAGACAGGATATAACAAAAAATGACTTATGATGTTGGTAGATACAACTCACTCATCAGCCGCGCTGCGATCAACTGGGAATACTTCCGTGGTCACTATCAGGACATGGGGCCAAACCGATACCATTGCACGATTGGAGGTGCAGGAATCGGTGACTGGTCTATTGTAAACGGACTTCCCGCGCGCAGGAACAACACCGGGTGCCCTGTGATGACACCAGCGATTGCGTCAGTTGTAGACGCCACGGGTGCATTCTCAGTAGAGTTTGTGGCGGCAGGATCCCACAGGGACGGGATCCTCGTGTTGTCCCAGGAACTCGCGGGAGGCTGGTATTGCTCATCCGCCGCCGGGAACTACTACCTTGCCACCCGCACCGCCGCCATGGGTCTTGGTAGGTACATTTCATTTGGAACCAGCGCAGCGCAGAAGAGTACCGACCACTACGCTGCAACGATCAACACGGCCGCGCTTACCGGAGCCGCTTGGCGGAACGGAGTACCGATTGCCGTGGCCTTCGTAAACCTTGGAGTTCCAAGCAACAGTGCGGTACGTGCAGTGTATGGGCACTTCCCGTCCCTTGTCGGAACACAGATCGGGGTGCTTGATCGCGCCTACCCCTTCGCCCTCACGAACGAGGACGCCGCCTGTTTGTTCGGCGCAGCCCACGCGATGTTTGGAGTGTGAACCGTGGCTGACGTCTCCAGCAATTTCTACCCGACCCGCCACGTTGACCCCAGCGAGCCGGGACTTGTCGCGGCGTACACGTTCGCGGATGGGGAACTTGCGCAGTTTGGGAGGTACATCAACCGCGCTGCTACGGGGACCATCTACGACCTCACGACGCGGGTGGGGACGCCGATTGTGGGGCAGGGCGGCGGGGTGTATGCAAACGACAATGCGTCTCAGTGGTACAACAACAGCCCGATCCCAGTCGGTGCGAGCAATTTTCAATACTCGGGTGACGCCAACGTAAGTGAGTCTCCACCCGGTGCCCGGGCCTTCTTCTACAACGATCAACACAGGCTCTACGTCAATGCAGGCGGCACGGTCTTTTGTACGTTGAACGCAGGCGGAACCGCAAGTACAACCGCGTATTCGCTGCTCGACCGTGGTACGTTCAGGTGGGACTTCGGGTATGATGGAGCAAACCAGTGGCTCGCAATCAACGGAGTGCTATCTGACTCCGATGCTGTGGCGCCGGGATCTCCGGTCAATACAATCTTTGTCGGCCGACACTGCACATCGCGGCTCGCCAAGGTCTACAACATCCGTCGCACCGTCGCCGAGGCCCGCGCCTCATACATTCGCGACTTCGCTCGCCGCATCCTCTGGCAGTGGACGCCCCGCGATGTGGGCGAGGGGCCTGCTGGTGGAATCCTCACAAATTCGAATATTCCTTTCGGTGAATTCTTTTGTCCTCTCGGTGCAGCAACCCTAAAATTCGAATATTCTCGTGTCGTCAATGGTCTCGTTCTCACTGATACGAACGTTGGAAACAATCGAATCACATTTCCGATCATGGGCAACCGTCCCTTCTTTGGCTCATGGCTCGCTGAACATATTGTTCGAGATCCTGCAACTGACGACTCAATCATTTCTTTCGATACAATAAGAGGTGAATCTTGGACTCTCGGTTCTGGTGCTTCTTATTGGATTCGAAGTCATCAAAGTGGTGGTCTCTGGTCCCTCGAATGGATGAGAGGTGGTGTTGGTCCTCTCGTTTCCGTTACGATGCCTACTCCTCCTGCGAATAGCCGAATTCAAATTCTAGGAACTCGACGGGTCGATGGTTATTTTCAGATTCACGCTCGTGTTTATGGAGGAAATTGGTATTCTTCTCTTCTCGCTTCTGACACAACCTATCTCAATATTTCTTATATTTCCATTGCACCGAGAGGTGGTTATATTCCCTCACTCCGTTGGTTTCAAGGAGAAATGAATTCGAGCGAAATTTGCATTTAAGGGGAGTGAAAATATTGTTCACTCGAAAGAATAATTAGTGGTGAGCAACCTAAGGAGAAAAAATGAGCCTTTTTAAAACAAGAACAAGTCAAGCTCCTCAATCACTTAATAATGGTGAGGCAAAAGCAACTCTTAGTCAATACTTTGAGCTTGTGATTGCTGGATATAACTGGCTTACAAACCTAATAAGGATCGAAGAAGTGAACCCTCTATCTCAGCAATATGTTGAGCAAGTTTTCGTTTCATCTTCAAACGTAACAACTTCATCTCTCGCATCTCCTTATTATTATCCATCTAGTCAAGGCGTTTCAATGAATTCCTATAGAGATGTTGCTGCTGAGCTTTGCTTATCTTCATCTTCAGGATCAATATTCGTTTACGTAGAAGCGACGACACAAACTGTTGCATCACCAGAATGGGTTGACATAACACAAATGGGTTATTCATATGGAGCGAATACGGGTTCTTATTCGACATTCTCTGTTGCAACTGGATCATCGAATGTTCTCATCGCTTGGGAAAATCTCAACGTCGATAGAATAAGATTTAAGACTCAAGTTGATTATTCGAACGTAAATAGAATTGAAATAGCTTGTAAGATGAAGGCACATTAGAGATAAAAATGACGCTTCTCCTAAAGAACTCACTTCCCGCAGAACGCAACCGTGGATGTGTCTTTGCAGAGAACTTCGATTCTGTTGAAGCGTTCTATAAGAATGATGGAACCGTTGCGGCAGGAACTCCAATATTTGGCTTGCGCACAGTGACATTCGATGGGGCGAGCTATTTGAGCTACCCGATTGGGAATACGGTCATTCGTGGTAGTCGAGCCTTTTCAATCATCGGCATGTTTACTGCTAGTTCTACTGCTGGGACACAATTTTGGATCGAGCTTGCTCTCTGCGGCGGCGTGGCGAATACCGGAATCGGTATTGGCATTAGCGGAGGAAACTGGGTTGTGCAAATTCCTGCTGTGGCCGTTCTCAGCGTAGCTGCTGTGACAGTCGGACAACGAGTGCAAATTGGTGTCACCTACAACGGTGGTGCTGGAACAATACGTACTTACGCAAATGGTATAGCCGGTCCAACTCAAAATACTACTCAAGCAGTTACTAATGTCGGGTTTAGGGTCGGGAATCGACTTGGATTTGTTGACTACGCGATTGGTGTATGCCATTTCATCCGTCTCTTCGATCAGGAATTGTCTCTCGAAGAAGTTGCCGCTTATGCGAACAACACAATGTGGAGCGTTATATAAAAAATGGTTATGCCATCAATATATCTCCAAATGAGAAACGTTGATCATACAGCGACACAAACTCTAGACACGAGTGGGAATGGGAGACATGTAACAGTTGCAGGAGCGACTAAACTTACGAATAAAAGAGGCTATTATCTTGATGGCGGCGATTATATGACAGGACCGATCAATGGTTCTCTTAATGCAACAGGGATAACTCTTGCTTGCGAATTTACCGCAAACTTCGCACAAGTGAGTGCTGGAAACAAAGTTCTTTGGGATACAACTGCGGCTTCACGATACGTGGGCGCGATGCTCAGTACGGGCGACTGGTGGATGCAGATGGCGTCGACGACAATTGGAGTAACGATAACGGCTGCAACTATCGCTCCCTACTGGAGAATAAGCGCGTCTAATATAATCGTTATATCAAGTAAAAGCGGAAAGACGAATGTTTATCTCAATGAAGGTCGAGTAGGAACAGATATCGCAACAGCTTGGACACCAAAAGATCCTGCTAACATGTGGATCGGAAGCAATTACACACTTTCAGAAAACTGGATAGGTAACATCACTCGCTTTGCTTGTTGGAATACATATCTCAATGCAATGCAAGTTAGAGAAGTTATGAACGCATGGCAAATGAAAGCATCAGAAGTGTGAAATAGATGCCTAGTAGATCATATGGTGAATTAATAAGTCAGGCAATTGTGAACTGCGAGTTTTTCAATGAGAAGATTCAGTCAACTGGTACACTTGCTGTAACTCTTGCTGTAAATTCCACATACCGATTTGCACGATCAAAGATACCATGTTTATGGCAAATTGCTGGTTCAGAATGTTTAAGAGCGTCATCAAATGTTGCTCCAGCAGCAGATTGTACAAGTAATTTTGCTTTTGAATGGGCTGGAATACCGACAAATACAGATTATTATATATGGTCAATGGGTGTCGGGACTGGCGGGATACAGTATAGATGGCGCGGAGATGCTGGTGCTATTTATCTCAATATGTATACTAGTGCTGGTGCTCTCGCTCGTGAAATTTATAATACTACTGCTTTCACTTTTGATTTTAACTCGCGCCATCATTTTATTATACAATCATCAAGTGCTGGTGCAGCCGGTTCTTTATGGATTGATGGTATAAGTATTCCTGTTTCTTATGGCGGCGCTGGAGCAACAGCAAGGGGTGCTGATGATCGTTGGTACATAACTGGAATTAGTGGTGGTAGAGTTGCTAATTATCTATTTAGGTCATGGCAATCTTCTCTTAACCAAGAAGAAGTAGCGGCGCTCTATGACAACTATAGGAATCTCGTTGTTCCAAGCAAGGTTTGATGAATAATAGGTGACGATATGACGATAATAAAGTATGAGCCGCAACCACCAATCACAGAAGGTTCATTCCTCCGTGCAGGTTGGGCACCGAAAACAATAGGCGGAAGCATTATCGATATTTCTGGAAATGCGAAGCACGGAACTCAAATTAATGGTTGCGCTTGGGAAAACGATCCATATTTCGGGAGTATAATTCATGGTTTTGGTGTCCAATCACAATGGAGCTTTCCTGCTACACTTTCTGTTTCTGGTGCAGCAACATTCGGTTGTTGGTATAAAATTCCATCTCTTACTTCGGTAGGAGCCGATAACTATGCTGGACTTTTTTGTGGAACAACTGGAAATGATCTCATTAGTATTTACCTAAATGGTTCCGCATTCTTAAGAGCAGAACTACAAATAAGTGGTGTTGCTCGCTCCCTCATCGATAACCAACCATCGAGAGCAAATGTTTGGACTCTTGCAATTTTTACTTATGATGGTGATAAGATAAGAATTTATGCAGATGGTGTCCTTAGACAAACTTCAGCATCATACCCTTCTGTTCTCAATGGCTTCTCTGCCGGAACTGCATATTTCGGAGGATTTTCTACAGTACCGGGATATGGTCTTGATGGTGTAGCTAGATCTCCCTTCATTCTTAACAAATGTTGGTCACAAGAAGAAATAACACAATATTATAATCTCGCGAAAGTCGCTTGTTGGAAAACTGATTTCGGAGTTCTTTCAACACTCACTGCTCAAGGCGGAATAACTGGTGCTTATCTCTCAAATTCACCATTTCAATTTGCGGACACTACTGGAAGATTTTACGTTGAGACAGATACGATAAATGGAAAACTTTGTAAGGTTATAAGATGCTCAGTAGCTGGATCGTTATATATTGATAGGGGAAGACTTCAGCAAGAGGCGGGAAGCGCAGCATTCGGTGAATGGGAATGGTATTATTATCGTACTGCGGGTAGTGTTTCTCGTGTTGCTTTTATTTCATCAGATAATACTTTAACTTCATTTAATGGCTATGAAGTTTATACACAGGGAACTGGTATTCTTTACTTTTTACGTTATGACGTTGGGGCTGTTGGTTCTTATATGGCAGTTACAACAACTAATCAAGCACCATTAAATGTTTGGACGAAATATAATGTGAAAAGGAGAGA
>Ga0265297_10004886_pt1 | contig 21231 bp, 12 predicted proteins | sample Munlanlwell13791_FD_192502 | JGI IMG/M metagenome (GOLD analysis project Ga0265297, IMG submission 192502) | Leachate microbial communities from a municipal landfill in Southern Ontario, Canada - Leachate well 137-91 | ecosystem: Engineered > Solid waste > Landfill > Unclassified | place...
GTCCTGATGGGCACGGCACAGGCGCAGAATATCTTTCTTCCTGACCAGTGGCTCTCCGCCGGAGAAAATGTAAAAATGGATGCCGATTTCTTTTCCCTGGCGAATGATCGAGTCGAGAAGCTCGTAAGAGAGATTGTATTGGTGGCCATACTCAGCCGCCCAGCAGCCAACGCAGGACAGATTGCAGGCGCTGGTCGGGTCCATGAGAATTACCCAGGGGATGTTGGTGTCATACTTTTCCGCCAGTTCGTGAGCCAGCGGAATACCATCCAGCATCGAGTTGACAAAAAAGCACTCGACCAGCTTTTTGAGGCATTTGGGGTCAACTTCCTCTGCCAATTTTTTGACGAACAGATGCCAGTTGTTGTTCTCATCCATCAGAATTTCCCGGAGCCGCCGGATTTTGTTGGTCCGCAGATGCCCGCGGTCGAGGCTTTCAGCCAGAGTCAGGAGCTTAGGCAACCGGGGCAGGGGATCGCTGACGAAATAATTTATTAATAGGTTGGTAGCTGCTTTTGGAACTTTTTTCATCCCTTTACCTCCATAAACTCGCCCTGGGCAATCTAATCAACTAAATTGACCAGAATTGCCCCGAGACAGAGCCATATTTAGAAAAAGCCAGCTGGAAATGCAGAAGTTCCGGTAATTCTGCCCTGATCAGATAGCCATACCCGAGACGCATAGCTTTTCCCCTGTTAACTAACCGTTCAGTTTTAAAAATAATTCGCTGGTGGGCAGTTGTCAAGAAGAAAAATAGAATAAAAAAACACGACCCAGGATGATAAGCTTTTCCGAGAGTTTGAAAGCCTGCTCTTCGAGCTAAGAAGCAAATTGCCTAATATCTACCTTGAGTTTTTGCAGCGCCATTACATAGGAAGACATAAAGGTGTTATCGATGGGATGATAGAGCTGAATTTGGACACCATAAATGGTAATCGCGAAAAAGGCGTCAAAGAAAATAAATTATTGTGGCTCGGCCTGAGAAACGTTATTGCCAGTAAGAAGGGCTACAACGGCCAACTGATGATCAGAACAAGATATTTCTCCAAAGATCATTCGGAAATGAAAGATGAAAGTTTCAAGGATGAAATAATCCGTGCGACTGCTGCCTTCAAACCCCTGTATGAATTTCTGATAGAAAAATGATACCAGAGATGAGTTAATTCTTAATCCATAGAGAGCAATGGCTAATCCAACGGTCCAAAAGATAATAGGTGTTTCTGATGTTACTCAACTAGAAAAAATAAGACAAGAAACGAGTGCGCTTCCAGAAAACTTTAGGAAGGCCCTGGGCTTCTGGGATGCTTTCGAAGTTAAAGAAATCCATGAGAAACTAAATGATGTCGTTAGTAGCATAGAAAAGCTAAAACTGGTCAGAAGCGAATTTGCACAGTAGAGGTAAAGGACTGCTTAAAGCCTGCCTAAAAACAGAGAAGATACCTGTGTCAATGTAAGTTGATTTTTAACCTATTTATATAACGGTTGCCTTTATTCTATTTAATAATTTTTTCCTCAGATCCTCGGGACTCTCCCACAATATATGGTTGTATTGTCTTGTATCAAAATGTGCATTTTCTATATCGTCTTTTTTACAAGTCCAAATAACTTGCCTATCTAGCCCGTGAGCAAAGCCGGCCTCATAATAAACATTTTGTCTTTGCCCTGTAACATCCGCAACAAGAAACTTACACTCGCGTATTTTTGCTATTATTAGATCGCAAATTTTCTCATTGTGCTCCTCTCTTTCGATAAAGATGGGCTGATACCCGGCTTCCTCGACGGCTTTTTTAATTCCATTATCATAAGCATCTCTTAGGTCGTCACTGCATGACATAGCAACAAAACATTTGTTTGATAATAGTCCTGCCTTTTGTATTTCTTCATATTTTTCCCAACCAGTGATTGAAAGTGTGGGGTATTGTTCTCCTCCCATGACGATTTGACATTCGATGAGTCCCATATCTTGTGCGGCATTAAATATGTTTGCAAACTCATCAGCATTTATTGAGTAGGTTATCGGATAATCTGTTTTGAAACTTACTCTTATTTCTTGCCCGAAGTACTTTGTCTTTTTCCCCAGGTATTTGATAAAGTTGTTTAGCTTGTCATGCAATAACTTTTTATTGTATTGCTCTATGATGTTACCTATTTGATCTATATCAAATCTTGAAAGATCGCATTCTCCGGATCCAAATTCATTAATTTCACGAACATAGGCGGATAACATTGCCTTGTCATCTTTAGACATTGATCTTAATCCTATGCTTCCTAAGCCGTCTAATATATACCTCCCACACACTGGGCAGTGAGCTCTATAGGTGTCCACAACACCAATTCCCTCAGTATTTATCTTCGTGTTGCATAGAACACAGCTTTTTGTTTCGTCCATTTCCCCTTCTCCTCTGGTTAATATTTTATGGAATTAATAGCTGATGTGCAAATCTGTTGTAAGGTTGCCCCAAAGTTGAGAGCTGTAATTAAATCTTCATATCAAGCTTGAGTCACCCTTTAATAACCCATCGAATGAATTCGATAATTGGCTAAAAATTAGCCGAACATTGAAAAAAGATAAAAAAGTCATTTATCGGAGCCAGATTTGGCAGAGATAGATTACGAAGCTGAAAATATGGAGATCTTAAAAAAGCTGAAGCCCTATCAATTCTTTAACTGGCTTCTTGGGTTAACTGCAAAAATTTATTTGATTATTTAACCTGTTATCCTATAAAATTCAAATATCTAAACTAAAAAATGTTGAGTCTTCTTATCTTAAGATAAGGCATTGAGCAATATTTAGAGAGAGGCGATCGCAAGGGAAGGAAGAAATTAAAACTTTATGGGTATTTTGGCTGATTATTAATGAGCATTGATTTTTGCCCATTTTCTTCTAAGGAATCGTGAATTTGATCGAAGTTAAAGATAAAAAAACTAAAGGAGAGCAAAGAATATGGTAAAAGTGGGGGATATTGTTAGGGGGCCCTTCTGGGATGAACCTGTTTTTGTCAGTCAAATAGAGCAACAGGACGAATATGTCCGCATTGTTGGCTACACCAAAAACACCAATCGTGGCATAGATAGACTCTTAACCCGGTCTGATTTCGAGCTTCTTAAACCTGCAGAATCCAAGATCGATTTTGCTGCTCCCCCTGAGGATACTTTTTTCTTTATAGAAGCGACGCGTTTTAACTATGCGTCGCTATTTGACCCTCTTCTGGCTATGAGCGTTTCCAGGATTGACCCGCTACCCTTTCAGATTGAGGCAGTTTATGGCTACATTTTAAGGCAACCACGAATAAGGTTTCTAATTGCTGATGACCCTGGAGCCGGCAAGACCATTATGTCCGGCCTTTTAATAAAAGAACTAAAAATGCGCAAGTTAGCCAATAAAATATTAATAGTTGTCCCCGGCCACCTAAAAGAACAGTGGATTAGGGAAATGAAGGAAAAATTTGACGAAAGATTTGTTGTCCTTGATCGTGGTGTCTATCGATCTCAATATGGTGAAAATCCTTGGCAAACGAATGATCAAATCATTACTTCAATTGATTTTGCTAAACAGGAAGATATATTGCCGGCTCTGAATTCGGCTAGCTGGGACCTGGTTATAGTTGATGAAGCTCATAAGATGGCTGCTTATACTTATGGCGAAAAAACAGATAAAACCCAACGCTACAAACTTGGTGAAACCCTTTCGCGCCTGTCTAATCATCTTGTTTTTCTTACTGCTACCCCTCATAAAGGAGACCCTGAAAATTTCCGGTTATTTCTTGACTTACTTTATCCGGGATTCTTTGCTTCAAGCGAAATGGTCGAAGAATCACTCCGTAACAAAGACAACCCGCTTTTTATCAGAAGGCTAAAGGAGGATCTGAAAGATTTTGAGGGTCGGCCGCTTTTTACCAGAAGGTTTCCCAATACGATAAAATTTCGGCTTTCAGATGATGAACGCACCTTATATAACGAAGTATCTCGGTACATAATAGAACAATACAACCTGACGTCTGGTGATCCTAAGAAACGAAACATCGCCTTTGCTCTAATGATCCTTCAGCGCCGCATGGCCTCAAGTACTTATGCGTTGCTTCAATCTTTAAAAAGGAGAAAAGAAAGATTAGAAAAAGTTTTAAAAGAAGGAGAAGTGCCAAGGGATATAAAAATTGATATGGAGGAAGTCGAGGATCTTGAAGAAGAAAAAAGATGGGATGAAGAAAAGAAATGGGAAGCTGTTAGCCTGGCAGCCAATGAGGAAGAATTAAAGCGTGAAATCGAGAAAGTCGAAAACCTCATTGATAAGGCCACAGACATCATTAAAAATGAGAATGAAGTAAAGCTGCAAGAACTACGAAAGGCTATTACAGAAGGATTCAAAAAGATCCATGACATGAATGGCAATCCTAAAATCCTAATTTTTACTGAATCTAAGGATACACTTGATTATTTGACAGAAAAAATAAGAAGCTGGGGTTACAAAGTCAACTATATTCACGGCGGAATGGACATCGATGAACGCATTAAAGCTGAAAAAATATTCCGTGACGAAACTGACATCATGGTGGCCACTGAGGCAGCCGGCGAGGGCATTAACCTTCAATTCTGTCATCTTATGATAAATTACGATATTCCTTGGAATCCAAATCGCTTAGAACAGAGGATGGGCCGGATACATCGCTATGGCCAGCGTAAGGATGTTTATATTTTCAATCTGGTCTCCGATGATACCAGGGAAGGTAAGGTCTTAGCAAAAATCCTGGAGAAGCTGGAGGAAATCAGGCGGACCCTCGGCAATGACCGGGTCTTTGATGTCATTGGAGATGTTTTTTATGGGAAGAATCTTTATCAGCTGGTGCTTGATGCAGCCACCAATGCCAAGACTATGGAGCAAATATTAAGTGAACTTGATATCAAGTGCGACGAAGAATATGTTGCTCGGATAAAAGAGATGATGGGAGAAACCTTAGCTACCCGCTTTATCAATTATCCCATGATAAAAGAATGGGTAGAAAAAGCACGTGAAAATAAACTTATTCCCGAATATGTCGAGGCTTTTTTTAAAAAGACGCTCTCTCGTGCTGGTGGAAAATTTCGTGAACTCAGAGGGGGCTTCTTGGCAGTTGATTCGATTCCTCTGGAGCTAAAGAGAATTGCAGAAGCAGTAGGTTTTAAAAACCGATTTGGGTTATTGATGAATAGATATCCCAATGTCACCTTTGATAAAGAGCAAGCTTTTGCTCATCCTGATGCTGAATTTATCTCGTTTGGCCATCCCTTGCTCGAAGCGCTTATAAGCTGGGTACTTAATAATTTTAAGGAGATAAGTGGGCGAGGATCAGTATTTACTGACTGCTCTGGACAATATAATGGGTATATCTGGTTTTATGTCGGTGAGATCAAAGACGGAAAAGATGATGTGGCTGGCAGAAGGATAATTGCTCTTTATGATGACGGTAATGAATGCCGCGAAGTCAACCCGGCTATCATCTGGGATTTTTCTCCTTATGCTGGTCAAGTTGAGAAAGTAGAAATTGAGGGTAAACGACCTCTTCCTCATGCCATAAAAGCCATCGAGAAATTTAAAGGTGAAATTAGCGATGAACGACGTCGCCAAGCTGAAATCAAGAGAAAATATGGGCTGAAGTCTCTTGATTTTCTAATTGGGCAATTAGATCTCGAAATTGTAAGCTTGGTGGATAGATTGGCCCAAGGTGAAAAGGTCGAATTGCCAATAAGAAATAAGGAAGAACAGAAAAAAAGATATGAATTAGCCCGCAAGGAACTGGAAGTCGAAATTCAAAGAGAAATGACTCTTTCTATGAACATGCCTGAACTGCTGACGGTCATAAAGGTAATACCGGTTCCTGGAGAGATGGTTGAGGATGCCGAAATTGAAGCCATAGGTATGAGGATAGCAATGGAATATGAGCGAAGCCAAGGCAGGGAACCAGAAGATGTCTCCAAGGAAAATTTAGGCTTTGACATTCGCTCGAAGGGCCAGGACGGAATTAGGTATATTGAGGTAAAAAGCAGAGCCAATGAAGGTGGCGTTGCCCTGACTCAAAATGAATGGTTTAAGGCAAAGAGGTTTAAAAACGACTACTGGCTTTACATTGTTACCAACGCTGGGACAAATCCTATCTTAAACATTATCCGCAACCCAGCTGAAAATTTAACGCCAGCTGAAAGAATTGAGGTCGTTAGATTCCTTATTTCGGCCGCAGAGTGGAAAAGTAAAAAACAGGAGGAATTTAGATGGCAAAGATAGAGAAGCGACTAATTGAAGTAACTTTTCCAGTTAAAGAGGTTAGTGAGATTTCTGCCAAAGAGAAAAATATCAGACAAGGCCATATCTCAACTTTACATATCTGGTGGGCACGCCGGCCATTGGCCAGCTCAAGAGCAACGAGCTATGCGGCTCTCGTTCCTGCTTCAGAAACTCCGGAAGAATGGGAAAAGAAAAGGCAATTTATCATTGAGCTTTCCAAATGGGAGAATTCACTAAATCACAATCTGCTGGAGAGAGCGAGAAGAGAAATTATTGAAGCCAATGGAGGGAAACCGCCAAGGGTGCTTGACCCCTTTGCCGGTGGAGGTTCAATTCCTTTAGAAGATATGAGGCTTGGCTGCGAATCGCATGCTCTTGAATATAACCCGGTTGCTACCCTTATTTTAAAGTGCACGCTTGAATTTCCTCAGAAATATGGACAACCTGTAAAGAAAAAGTTCAAAGGAGAACTCGGATACGAAGAGGAAAGGCAAATAAATCCACTGATAGAAGATGTAAAAAAGTGGGGTGATTGGGTTTTAAAAGAGGCTAAGGAAGAAATTGGTCAATTTTATCCGCCAGATGATGATGGCTCAATTCCTGTTGGCTATATCTGGGCCAGAACGATACCCTGCCAGAATCCTTCCTGCCGGGCAGAAATTCCTTTAATGCGGCAGTTCTGGCTGGCAAAAAAAGAAAAGGAAAATAAGAAATCAGAGAAAAAAGTGTCTCTCTATCCCTTTGTCCAAGGGAAAAAGGTAAATTTCAAAATCGTTGGCACCGACTATGAAAAAATGCCCAAGGATTTTGACCCAGAGAAGGGCACGGTCTCAAGGGCAATAGCGGTTTGCCCAGTTTGTGGCTCTACTGTGGATGATAAGGGTACAAGAAAGCTCTTCCAAACTGGTGAAGCAGGGCAGAGAATGGTGGCCGTAGTCCTCCACAAACTCGGCGAAAAAGGGAAACGATATCGACTGGCGACTGATAAAGACCTTAAGATTTTTAGCTCTGCAGAAAGATACCTCGAAGAGAAAAGGACAAAACTAATGGAAGAGTGGGGAATTGACCCTGTGCCAGATGAGGAGTTGCCCCCAAAAGAAACCTTAGGTTTTCGTGTTCAGAGATATGGCATGCTCAGGTGGGGCGACCTTTTCAACTCCCGTCAGAAACTCGCCTCGATAACCTTTACAGAAAAGGTAAGACTGGTATATGAAAGGATGATTAAAGAAGGATATAGGGAAGATTATGCAAAGGCAGTGGTGGGCTATTTGGCATTCGTGCTGGATAAGCTTATACAATTTTCTAGTTCAAATTGTACATGGAAGGTTGATACTACACAAGTGATAAATGCATTTGTTGGGAGACAAGCACTACAAATGACGTGGGACTATTTTGAATTAAACTCAATTTCGGGTATGAGCACAAGTTGGACACATTCATTAGACGTTGTATTAAATGGGTTAAAAATGACCAGTGGGATTAATAATGTTGCTACCGTTATTCAAGGCTCAGCGACAGAACTTCCTTATCCAGACGAATACTTTGATGCAGTCTTTACAGATCCCCCGTATTATGACAATGTGCCGTATTCTTATCTTTCGGATTTCTTTTATGTTTGGCTTAAAAGAAGTATAGGAGATTTATATCCTGAACTTTTTATGACACCATTGACCCCTAAATCAAAAGAGATAGTAGCTTATTCGCATATTGAAGGCGGTTTTGAAGCTGGGAAAAGATATTTTGAGGAAATGTTAAAAAAATCCTTCCAGGAAATGGCCAGAGTATTAAAACCAAACGGCATTGCCACAATAGTTTACACGCATAAATCTACCTCTGGCTGGGAAACATTGATAAATTCTTTGCTTGAATCCGGTCTTGTGGTAACTGCATCCTGGCCGATAGATACAGAGATGAAGGCGAGACTAAGAGCCAGGGAGTCCGCCGCCTTGGCCTCATCTATCTATTTTGTATGTCGTAAGATGGAACGGTTAGAAACTGGTTGGCTGAATGACGTCAAAGCGGAAATTAAAAAGCATATTCATGACAAGCTTGATAGACTCTGGGAAGAGGGAATTAGCGGAGCCGATTATTTCGTGTCTGCTATCGGTTCATCAATTGAGATATTCGGCAAATATAAAAAGGTTTTAGATTATGAAGGAAATCCCATTGGTGCTGATAAGCTTTTAGAGTATGTCAGAGAGATAGTCACGGAATATGCTGTAAAGAAGATTCTTCATAACGGGATAGCTGGCCAACTGAGTCCTTTAACCAGATTTTATATCCTCTGGAGATGGACTTATGGTGAAGCTACGATTAATTTTGATGAAGCTAAAAAACTTGGCCAGAGTAGCGGAATAGATATAAGCCAGCAGTGGAATAAAGGATTCATTAAGAAAAACAAGGAATTTATCAGCATCCTTGGGCCACAGGATAGAAAACTTACCGAACTGGAAGATTCTGAGGAGTTGATTGATGTCCTGCATCATGTCCTCCTTTTGTGGAAAGACGGAAAGAGGGATAAGATCAGCCAGGTTTTATCCGAAACTGGTTTTGGCCAAAATGAGGCCTTTTATCGAGTGGCCCAGGCTATAGCTGAGACCTTACCTAATGAAAGCAAAGAAAAGAAGCTTCTTGAAGGATTTCTAAGTGGTAAGGAGAAGATTAAGGAAGCGGTAAAAGAGAAAGAGACTAAATATAAACAGGGGAGGTTATTCTGATGAAAGTTTTCAGTCAAATAGCCATTCCGCATAGTGATATCACTCAGGGCAAGCTTACCATGGATGTTTTTGCTGCCGATATCTGGCAAGTTCTTAATGGTAAGGCACCTGCGGATTATCTGGATAGGGATCTGTTTTTTAATAAAACTTATCCGACCAAGGGATTAAAAAACCTGCTTGATGTAGTGAGTAAAAGGCTTGAGGGGAAGGGCGGCGACTCGGTAATTCAGCTTCAAACCCCTTTCGGCGGTGGTAAAACTCATGCTTTGATTGCCCTCTACCATGAGACTAAGAGAAATGGCATAAAGGTTTGTGTCTTCGACGGATCAGCCTTAAACCCAAAAGATACCAGGCCATGGGAAGAAATAGAAAAGCAATTAACAGGTCAGGTGAAATTAACCAAGGGTGAAATTTCTCCGGGAAAAGAGAAATTGGTGCGACTTCTAGGGGAGAATCAACCCGTTCTCATTCTGATGGATGAAACCCTGGAATATGCTACCAAAGCAGCTGGTGTAAAGGTTGGGGATTCTAACTTAGCGGCTCAGACATTAGCTTTTATCCAGGAAATTACTGCTACCGTTTCCAGCTTAGAAAAAGCTCTTCTGGTAATAACACTTCCCTCTAGCCTTATGGAACATTATGACGAAAATGCCGAGAAATTATACGGCTCTCTACAAAAGGTAACAGGGCGAACGGAGAGAATTTATACTCCGGTTGAAGAAGAAGAAATCGAGCATGTTATTAGAAAACGATTGTTCCAGAGTGTAGACGAAGCCGGGGCAAAAAAGGTAGTCAATGATTTTGTTGATTATGCCACGACCGAGGGGCTTTTGCCTGGAGATGAAGTTCAAAGATACAGAGAAAGGTTTATCAATAGCTTTCCTTTTAAACCTGAAGTGATTGATGTTTTATACAAAAGATGGGGATCCTTTCCAACATTCCAAAGGACAAGAGGAGTGCTCAGGCTCTTGTCATTAGTGATCTATGACCTGCTGGATAAAAAAGTGCCATATATCAGGCTGGGTGATTTTGACCTGGGAAACAATGAAATTAGAAGAGAGCTTATTAAGCACATTGGGCAGGAATGGGATAGTATCATTGCCCAAGATATAACCTCAGAAGAAGCCGGCGCCAAGATTGTGGATAATAATATCGGAAGCGCTCATAAGGCGTATAAGCTTGGGACGGTAATTTCCAGAACAATTTTCATATATTCTTTTTCGGGAAGAGGGGAAAAGGGAGTTGGCTTGCGTGAATTGAAATTGTCTAGCTGCCTACCAGATTTGCAGAGTTCAATAATTGATTCGGTTATAAATGGGCTAAAGGAAAAGCTATTTTATCTTTCTGATGAAGCTTTATATTTTACCAACCAGCCCAACTTGAACAGAATTTTGCTCACCCGAGAAGAGAATATTACTAAGGAGAGCATCATTGAGGAAGAAAGGCTCCTCTTGGAAAAATTTATCGCCAAAAGGGGTGAACTTGCCATTTATATTTGGCCAGATAATCATAGGGATATACCAGATACGCCTGATTTAAAACTTATAATACTAAAAGACGGCGATCCAGAATGGGAATTCATCGAAAAGCACGGAGAATCCCCTCGAATTTATAGGAATATGCTGATATTTTTGGCACCAGATTCTGGCAAGAGACCGGTTTTTTATGATCATCTCAGAAGATTGTTGGCTATGAGGTCCATACAGAATGATCCGCATCTAAATCTAACCGAGAGCCAGAAAAAGGAAATCAGAGAAAAGGTAAAGAACCTTGAAGCCAGAGGGTATGAGGTATTAAGAAAATGTTACCGCCATGTATTTGTTCCAGTCAAAAATAAACTTAAAGAAATCGATTTGGGTGAGCCTACTTTTGGGGAGACATTTGTTGACAAAGAAATATTTAATAGGCTGAGAAGTGAAGGGGAAATATTAGAAAAGATTTCCCCTGTGGTTATAAGAGAAAAATATCTGAAAGAGGCGAATTTCGTCGGGACAAAAAGCCTTTTGGAGTCTTTATGGAAAACACCTGGAGAAATGAGATTAACCTCGGCGGAAGGTTTCAAAGAAGGAATACAGGAAGGGGTAGAGCGAGGAATATTCGGGCTTGGATATCTTGAAGGAGGAAAGCCTGTCTGTGAGTATTTCAAAAATAGAGTCACTCCTGAGCTTAGCGATGATGAAATTATTCTAGCGGCAGAATTATGCCGACCTGATATTGAGTCTGAGGTAGTCCCGCCTAAGGCTGCTCCGATACCAGGGATACCGGGCGTCAAAGAGTCTAGCCCTACAAAGCCACAGACACCTATCTATAAGAAGCTACATTTAAAAGTCGCAGTACCTCATGGCCGGATGTCAGATATTTCCAAGATTATAAATTTTTTAAATGGCAAGTTTCCCGATTGTCAGGTAGAAGTTGAAATTAGGGCTGAAGGAGGAGAAATTACGGTCTCTGATTATGAGGATAAGGTAAAAGAAGCCCTCACCCAGGCAGGTATTGAAATAGAAAAAGAAGAACACGAATAGGGGTCAGCCCCTCACTAAATATTTTTACTGCTGAGGATTTATGCAGTGTTGTCAATTAGCATTCTCGTGTTTAAAAAATAATCAGCTATGGGATAGCTTTAATTTACGCCTTTCTGTGTGATATAAACAAGACTACAAAATGTTTAGGCAAGGGGGATAAGCATGATTGATCTCGGCAAAGAAAAGGACAGGATCGAAAAAATCATCAAAAGTATCGAAAGGTCATTTTCTTTTAAAAGCGTTTTATTCAACGAGAGGTATCTTCATCATTATTTTTCCCATAAGTGGTTGAGTCTCTATGAGCACGAAAATAAGCAAGAAATTAGTTTGATAAAAGAAAATGAAAACTTAATCTTTCATCCGGAATGGCCGACTTATAAAAAAGCGACAGGAATAGACTATGGTAAATATAAATATATAAAGGAGGATAAGCCTGGGGATTCTGAACCAGGAAAATATATGCCGTGTGCAGAAGGAACGGCTGGTTTCATCGACTTTGCTATCGGTGAATATCAAGCCCCAAAGATTGGGATTGAGATGACTCTTAAATACGGTTGGTCTAATGAGGAAGTTATTTATGACTTCGTAAAGCTTCTCGATAAAAGCAATCCCTTTGAAGTTGTTTATTCTCTTAATGTCATTCTGCGCGATAAAAGAATGCCAGAAGGCGGGATGATGAAAGACATTGAATCTCATATCCACAGCGCCTATCAGGAAGCTATTAGAAGACTTGGAGAGCAATATGCTGTCGAAAGAGAACGGCATCTTATTATTCTAGAGATAACGACGGAAGGCAGGAGGAAATGGGTCTTATCTGGTGAGAAATTTGAGGTAGAAAAACCCAAAATAGAAGGGCTTTTTATGTCCGGAATTGAAGATCAATCAAGCTGGCTATATGAAGAATCATTATTCAAAAGAAACAGAGAAGATTTTGTAGAGGAAGTCAACGTGGATTTGAAGACGTTAAAGATGTGGCACCAGGTGAATCTTTTAAGTTTTGATCCTGAAAAACAAGAAATATTCGATGAGAAGGAAGTAATTGAAGTCAGGTTTCTCAAAGGACTGATAAATTCTGGTCTTCCCTTTGAAAAGATAATATCCATGCTAAGCAAATTGCCTAGGCCGTATTGCTACACTTTTGATGAGATATACTGGGATTTTAACCGGGAGCAGTGGATCTCGCTCGATAAGTTAATGGAACAGCGAGTTGACGATTATCTCCAGGAGAATTATGAAGAATTGATAGATGACTATATTGAAGAGTTTCTCGACGAAAAGGAAGAAAACGAAGATTACAAATCATATAACGTCTTTGACATGGGTGATTATCTGATCGTGAAGAAGGGCAATGATTAAGCAGAGGATAATTTGGAAATTGAATGCCAAAGGTTATTATTCTGGAAATCTCGCTATAAGATTTACTTAAGTTGACAGCTGAGGTGTAGATAGGCCAATTATGGCCAGAAGGTCTGCATGAATTATATGCCAGTCTTGATTGAGGTTAATAGTCCTGATTACGATATCGTGGCCCTGAATGTTCACTCTGTAATTCAGATTTTGATCTACATAAGGGTATAGTAAGATTCCGGTTGAAAATTTATCCTTTTCACTCTTCTTTTCTATGTTTTTCAAATAGGCGAATATCTGATATAAGTTTGGTTCTCTAATTTTTTTCACTCCATAATGTTCAGATAGAGTTTCGCTATAGTATTTGGTATCAATTATTATCTTCTTGTCATCGCTTTCTAAAGAGATATCAGTTTGCATTTTAGGCAACAAATCCTGATCATCACTGTTATCATCACTGTTATCATCACGGTGATTATCACGGCGACCATCACCGCTTACGTCCCAATAGATATCTTCCCGACCTACCTTATAAGTTTTTTGTTCCAATCTGTAGAAATTGCGGACAAAAGATTCAAAAAGAGTACTCATCTGCTTTTCGTCTTTCAAAAAATTACGAAATTTAGAACGTCCGCGCTCCTGCGTCGGCAAGAGGTTATCAATTACAAGCTCACAGATCTTAAGCAGAAAATCGTAAAAAGCATTATTATGATTTAGCTGAACTTTCCTAAAGACAGCCTGGCTCAAGTGAATTTCATTGATTTCAGTTAGCCTCCTTAGCAAATTATAAAGAGATGCCCTTAAAGTATCATCAAGTTCATCAACCAAAGCCAGTTTTAGAAGTGTGGATTTTAAAATCTGGTTATGGAGAATATTATGGTCAAGCTCATCAAATAGGCAATAGGCCCTGGCTTTTTTTAAAAGATTATCTTTTAAAGAACTTGAAAAATCAATTTTCCCCTTTATGCCAGATATTTCTTCTCCAATAAGCAGATATCCACGATCAAGTCCCATTTTCAGAAGATGAGAAGTGCCAGAGATTAAGACTTTAGCAAATAGGTCGCACAGTTCCGTTGATTCGATTCCTTTAACTTCGACAATATCGCTTTCGTCTAGCTTATCCCAGGCGTAGCACAGCAGATAATATATGTTTTGAATGGGAATCTTCATTGATGTATATCTAAAAGCTCCCGCATTTTCTCTTTAACTTTTTCGGGATTATCGAACCAATACTCCTTGAGTAAAGGAACAATTTCTGTTTCAATAACCCATTTATACCAGGTCTCATCTGGTTTTTTACCTGGGAGCGGGCAAAAGTAGCTGTGCCCAATTTTGAAACCATGCCCGAGGTTGTTATCTCCCTCGATTTTTTCGTTAAGCCTATTCATTTTATCTATTATTTTATCGGTTAGACTTTCGGCTACCTCGTGGCTGATCAAGTATTCTCTAAAGCTTGGACTGCTAAAAGCAGGCTCAAGATCTATAAAAGAAAATCTTCTCCGCAAAGCATAGTCAACCATAGCCAGAGACCTGTCGGCGGTATTCATGGTGCCAATTATATGGAGATTATCAGGGATATAAAAAGTGTCACTTAGGGAATCTGAATAAGTCAAGGGGATAGCGAATTCTTTCCCCCTTTTGTCAGACTCTATAAGCATCATCAGTTCGCCAAATATTTTGCTTAGATTACCCCTGTTTATCTCATCAATTATCAAAAAGTATTTGTTCTGAGGATCTTCTTGAGCCCTCTTGCAGAACTGATAAAAGAGACCATTTTTCAATTCGAAGCTGCCTTTATCATTGGGCCGATATCCTTGTATAAAATCCTCGTATGAATAGGACTGGTGAAACTGAATCATATTTATTTTGTCGTCATCTTTACTTCCTATGGTCAAATAGGCCAGGCGCTTGGCAAAAAATGTCTTACCGACGCCAGGCGGACCTTGAAGAATAATGTTTTTCTTTAAGAGAAGTAACTCTTTTGCTTTCTCTATTTGGTATTTATAAATAAAAAGTTCTTTGACGGCGTCTTCGATGGTGTATTGAACTTGAACGGTGGTTTCTAACGGCGGAGTAGTTTGATTGATCAATCTGGCTATAGCTTTATATTGATCCGCCGTTAATTTAAAAAGAGTACCTCGAGAAGATATTAGGGGCTCAGCACCTTGCAGTTCTGGTATTGAATTTAACTGATTTAATTTTATAGGGGATTTAAAATTCCTTATCTTTTTAATTTCTATTTGTTCCTGATCATTTTCATTTGTGTAAGCAGATTTTGTTATTTCTCCTTCCGCTACCAGGGCTTTTTTCGATGGGGTTAAATAGAAAACAACTGGATCGCCAGGCCTCACCTTTTGGAAATACGAATATTTCTTCTTTTTCTTTCCTTTTTCATTATGGGTAGTATAGGCCTGGGTACTATTATCAGGAAAATCAACCGGGTTCCATATCTTAGGATTGGCGTCCAGCCACCAATAATTTTTTTGCGGGTTATCATTTTTACCATTAGTCAGTTCCGATAATATATAAACGAGATGTTCGTTTTTTGTAATTTCGGTTAATGTTTGCAATGGTAATTGCTGTTCTCCTTCTGGGAGCTCCCAGTCGCCTCTGGCTTGCCATTCTACCTTCCTTACATGCTTATAATTGGGACGGCTATTATCATAGTAATAAGTAGAGGAGACTAGACCACGACCAACAATTTTGTTGCTACCAGATTTGGCATAGACAACATCGCCTTCTTTTATCAAGTGGGTAAAAGAATGAAGAGCTGCGATGTCAGCAAGTAAAGAACTTACCGGCTTTCCTTCAGTTTTGCTCAGAGCTTCACCTAAAGAGGCCTTATCAGGGTACTCGGTCAGGTCTCCCATATGCTCCCAGCCTATAGCCATGATGCCACTCTCGTAGAATTCATCCCAGTACTTGGCATTTTCGCCGGGGCTGTATAGCCAATATCTTCTATTTTTAACAGGATTAGAGACCCAGGCTTTATAAGAAATCTTATAAAATGGTTCTTTTATTCTTTCTTTTACCTCGTTTAGAATTCTTTGATAGGTATCAAAACTGTCTAAGGAATTAACCCTAATATGATGTGATTTCAAATATTCGCGATTCGTGCTATCCAGGCTGATGAAGTTATCAGGATCTATCCAGTAAAGCCCGATTGTAATGTTGTATTTTATTTCCTTATTCTTCAAAACAGAATTGAAAGTATCTTGATTTATATCTCCATTAAGAGCCTCCTTAAAAAGCTTCCATAAAAAATGTATGTCTTCAGGTGACCTGAATTTTTCCAGGCCGAAAAATCGAGCATTGAATGGTAATAAAATTGGTATGCCCCAGAAATCTTTAGGCGGGTTTACGGGCAAGTTTAAAAAGGCTTGAACCCTTTTTATAATTTCTTTTCTTTTAGCTTCAGATATAGGGCGATTCCAATTAGCAAAAAAGGTAAACGGATCAATTTCCCTTAGAAGAATAGTCTGGCCCTGGGAATTTTCGTCTTGAAGAGAAATCATTGGCAGCCCTTCCTGCTCCAGTTCTCTTATCATTTCTATTAATTCTGATTGCCGATTTTCATAGGCGAGAAGAGCCCTGGCTATTTCTTGGTAAACTGGGATCCAGGTAAATCCAAGCTTATTGTCTTTATTTATCTCCTGGTCTGGAGCAGTTAAATAATCTTGGCTCACTGAATACCTCCTTTAAAGTCATCAGATAGGTGACAAACACGCCTTTAATATTAAATAATATTAAAATAAAGTGCCATATAAAAAAATCTAAAGTTTTGCAGGCTTCGAGTGTTGCAAATCAATTGCGCTCGACTTCCGTTGACATCCCCGCCCTTATCCAGGGTTAGCAATTTAGAACACATTTGCCCTAACTTTGCTATATTTTAAAAAAAACATAAATTTATAGCAAAAATAATTTTTGTCTTGACAAAGTTGGCTGGTGGCTTATCTATTTTAATAACTATAATAAAGAGCCAAAACGCTGCGAAAAGAAGATTAATTGCCTTAAAGGCAATAGATGCCAGGAAGGAGGGGACGAAATGATCGTATACATAACGACCTGTTCTATGGTAAAGAAAGGCAGGGGGGACCTAATAACGAACTCCAATTGGGATTATAAGGCCATTCCAAAGCTTCTGACGACAAGAAAAATGGTTCTGGAAACAATGAAATCTGGTCTAGAAAAACCAGTGGAGGGGCCAGATTTTGGAGGCAGCCCTGATGGCGGAAAATACCTCAGGGCATTTGAAAGGTACAGGCAAGGCGATTTTATGAGTGGCCTGGAAAGCTCTGGAGCTGATCTGGAGACCTGGGTAAATAACAACCAATTGTTTTTTATTTCAGCCTTGTATGGTCTTGTTCATTCCAATGAGCCAATACAAAATTACGATCTGGAACTAAGCGATGAGATTTCAAAAGTTTGGAAGGCAAGTAACGCTGTGACCAAAGCTCTTGAGTATTATCTGAGCCAGCTGTGGAACCGTCAGATAAAAATAGACTGCATAGTAGATTGCTGCTGCAATATAAACTATAGCATGCTAATAGATTGGCCAAAGTTCGGCAGATATAAAATAAGGCATGTTGTTCCAGTAGGTGATTTTCAGCCGCGTCAGGCGAGATGGGCAAGTGGATACCTGGCGGGTGAGGATCCTCAAAAGATTCTTAAAATGGTAAATGAAGAGGAGGAGAAATATCAAACGGCCAATGCTGTGATAAGGTTATCCGAGGAGTTGCCTACGGGCGAAATAGTAAAAGGGCCGCTGTTACTAGAGGTGCCGGCTGCCTTCCTAAAGAAAAACCGCGTTGCAGTAGCCTGCTTAAAAGATGAACAATATGCTTCCTTCGTGAATTTTGCAAAAAACCATGGCTGGGACAAGTGTATTGAGTTTAAGAAAACTATGACACTGAAAAAGGCAACAATAAAGCAATTAGATGCTGAGGGCTTCAAAATACTTATAGTTCATGTTAATGACACTCATAAAGAGGTAGACGATGCTTATGATCTAAAGGGTTATAAATTTAAAGATATATTGCCACATGACTGGCAATATTTCAAAGTAACACATAATAGCTATTCCAGCATAGAATTTGGGCTGGACTTAAAACTTCGGCATCAAACTGAGGCTTAAAATCTATAACAATTTAAATAACTTTAAGTAGCAGTGCATGGAAAAAAGTGAGTTTCTGAAGATTTTGATTCTGACAGTGAGGAGATGTGTAAAGAACAGGTATAAGTACCACAGATTAGACAAATCCAGATTAGGTGAAGCTGAAGTCAGGAATGTTATGGCGAAGATATTGGAGGAGAAGAAGACCTATTATGGAATTGAGGTTTCAACAAGGGAAAGATTCCAAAAGCAAGTGAAACAGACTACTAGAAGGGCCCTTATAGATCTGGCTATTTATGATGGGCCCGATGCGGAGCTTCCTTCTATTATCGTCGAGTTCAAGCGCAGCCAGCCGGTCCTTTATAACATAATAAAGGATTTCAAGAAAATGATGGCTGAACCAAATAATATCAAAGGAGCATGCTTTTTCCACATTCTCCCTCAGTCTGAGGGAGCCAAACAGGGAAAAGCAAGTATGGGGAGAATTTCGAGGGCAAGGAATGAGATCATAAAAAAATATAATGAAGCACATAAAGAAGCGAAAGTCCGACGATGCGTAGATAAATGGTTCATCCTCTTTATCTTAGATGGATCAAAAGACGAATATTATTATGTAGAAAAAGAATCCATTTGCTGTCTAGACGGCCTCGGGACTGGAGAATGGAACGTACTTAAATCCAGACAACGTAAAGATGAGTTTTAATTGACCGTGCGTTAGGCTTACGCTAAGAATAGTAAATCCTCTGCCTGGCAAATCTGATGAAATCGGCAGTCATCCCTGGCAAGCGGCCATTTTTCCCTATGGATTTAGTACACTCTTTAAAATTGCCGCTCCCTATTAACCATAAGGTTCTATCAACCATGCGGGGTGAAACGCGTGCTTTCTCGGCAATTCTGTTCAGGGCGAGACTAAAATCATAATCATGGTCTTTTCTCTCGCACATACCAAGCCCGACAAGAATGTTTTTTATGTGAACATCGGGTTTTCCGTAATTCCTATAACCCAGAGCCATGAGAAAATCACAGGCGAGGGCATAACCAATTCCTCTGATGGCATCTGCTAAAAGTATCGGAACTGCCAGATGAACTCGCGGATCAGGATGATTAGCAAAGGGGTCAATAAACCGATAAAATTCTTCCGCTGATCTAAAACTTGACAGAAAGTTGGCGCTGTCAATGATCGTTTTGCAATAATTTGGCCAGGTACTCAGAGACCCCTCGCGAACCTTCCCGCGAGGGTGAAGCTGAGTCTGGATTGTATTGAACAGGGTCTCCCAGGATGTAAATCTTTCTTTTACATAACAAGGATCAAAATTGCCAAGAACCCGCCCCAGTCGCTCAAACCCTTCTTCGCCTAAACTCTTGCCGATAATTTTGGATTTACCTTGGGCATTCTGTGCAGATTTAAGCAGGGTTAGATATATTCCGTTGAGTGAATCGGGTTTCTTTTTGCCCCGATCATCTTTTTTAAAGAAGCAATCCAGTAATTCTCTGGTGATCCCTTTCTCTTTCTGATTTAAAAGAAATTTTATAGCTTCCTTGTAAATAGCTCCCTCTTTTATTTTTCTTTTTTGCATAATTGAGCACCCTCCTGCTTGTTAATAGTTTTAACCGATTTATGAAAAGTATATTTATTAACTCATCGATAAGCAATTATTTTTTCCATATGCAAGTGTCCGGGGCGTTGCTTCTTAGGTGGAAAGAGGTGGCTGAAGCGGTTCGAGGGCGGAATCCAGGCAGATGGAAATGCGCGTCTCTTCCAAGCACAAAAGTCTTGCTCAAGCGTGGGGAAATAAGATATATTACACATCAGGAAAAGGATAAAATAGAAAATAAAATAACAAAAAATACATCAGGAGAAATGAAATGGAAGATATAATCACCTGCCGCCCTGCATCTTTTGTTGTCGCCCTTGCAGCCCTCACGGTCGGTCTTTTTGCCCTGCCGCCGCTCTTCGCCCAGACCTTTGTCCAGCCGGCTGACCCCGAGGCCAGGACAATTCAGCAGAAACTGCTTCGGGCCACCCTCGTCCCCCTGAATAAAGTCAGATTGACCGGCGGCCCGCTGCTCAAAGCTCAGGAGTTGACCAAACAGTATCTTCTGGCTCTCGAGCCGGACAGGATGCTGACCCTCTTCCGGAAAAATGCAGGCCTTCAGCCCAAAGCTGAGCCCTACGATGGCTGGGATGGCCCTGGCCGCAATTTAACCGGCCACATTGCCGGCCATTATCTATCGGGTGTAAGCCTCATGTACGCCGCTACTGGCGATACCCGCTTTAAGGACCGCGCCGATTATATCGTCAAGGAGTTAAAGGAAGTTCAGGATAAGCACGGCGATGGCTATCTCAGTGCCCTCGAAGGTGGCCGCCGCTGCTTTGAAGCTCTGGCTAAGGGAGAAATAAAGGCGGCCAGCTTTGATCTAAACGGTGAGTGGTCTCCTTGGTATACTCTTCACAAAACCTTCGCCGGCCTGCGCGATGCCTACCGCCTGACCGGCAATAAGACTGCCCTCGAGGTCGAAATTAAGTTCGCTGCCTGGACCGAGAAAACCCTCTCCGGCCTGAGCCCCAAGCAGATTCAGCAGATGCTTGACTGTGAATACGGCGGGATGAATGAGATCCTGGCTGACCTCTACGCTGATACCGGCGACCGCCGCTGGCTCCAGCTCTACCGCCAGTTTGAACAGGAAATTTTTCACCGGCCGCTCGCTCATCATGAGGACATTCTGGCCGGCACTCACGGCAACACGCAGATTCCCAAGATGATCGGAGCTGCGGTCCGCTACCTGTATACCGGCGAATCGGCAGATCTAATGTCCTCGAGCTTTTTCTGGGACACAGTGGCCAATCATCACAGCTACGCCACCGGCGGCAACGGGATGAATGAGTATTTTGGTGCGGCCGAGGAGCTGGCTTTTCAGGTTGATGGCCGAACCTGCGAAAGCTGCAACGTTTATAATATGCTGAAGCTCTCCCGAATTATTTTCGCCCTGTCACCCGATGCCCATTATGCTGATTTTATGGAAAGAGCTCTTTTCAACCACGTGCTTGCCTCGATAGACAACGAAGATGGCCGGATGTGTTATATGGTTCCGGTGGGCCGCGGTGTCCAGCACGAGTATCAGGATATGTTCAGAAGCTTCACCTGCTGTGTCGGCTCAGGCATGGAAAACCATGCTCTCCACGGCCTGGGGATTTACTTTGAAGACGCGAGCAGGCTCTGGGTTAATCTTTATGTTCCATCGACTGCCTCCGCCGACAGGGTTGGAGCCAGAGTC